>Ga0100398_1000473_pt1 | contig 37048 bp, 34 predicted proteins | sample CryGeymeta201522_FD_81568 | JGI IMG/M metagenome (GOLD analysis project Ga0100398, IMG submission 81568) | Groundwater microbial communities from Crystal Geyser aquifers in Utah, USA - Crystal Geyser metaG 2015-22 | ecosystem: Environmental > Aquatic > Deep subsurface > Groundwater | place: USA...
ACCCCCGAGGCCAAAGCGGCCGCCGCGGGTCTGAGAATGCAGATCCTGAATGCACTGATCCAGGAAAAAATACTGGTGACCGAGGCGGCCAAGGAAAAGATAACCGTGCCCCCGCAGGAGGTCGCCGACCGGATAGCCGCCATCAAGAAAAGCATGAATCTTTCCGATACGGATTTTGAGGCCTTTCTGAAAAATCACGGCATGACGCAGACCAATTTCGATAAGCGGATCGAAAAGGATCTTCGGATCTCCAAACTCGTCGCCAAGGGGACGCAGGAAAAGGGGTTGACCAGGGATGCCTGGCTTGCAGAGCTTTTTAAAAGGGCAAAGGTTGAAATTCTGGCCAAATAGCTTTCTTCGCCGGTTGGATTCTGGCAATGATTTTTTACGAGGCCGTCAAACATGAAGGGGAAAATTATTTTCGGACTCGCGATTTTTGCCTTGATGTTTTTCTTCGATGGGATCTACATCATCACCACGATGGAAAACGCCATCTATAAATTGCGGCTTCATGGGCGGTGTTCGGACAGGCGGCGGTCGACCCGGCGATGAAGAAAAAAATTATTTTCGGGCTCGCCATTTTTGCGCTGATGTTTTTCTTTGGCGGCGTCTATATCGTGACGACGACGCAGGAGACCATCTATGAACTGCATCGGCTCTCCCAACTGCACCGCACGGTCGCGCTCAGAAAAGATCTTCTGTTGAGCATCAAGAATAATCAGGGCAGCATTATTTTCCGGAACAGGCACTTTGCGATGGCGGAGGCGTCGGGCGAGCAAAGCATGATGGCCATCGTGGAGAAGTGTTTCGTTTGTCACCCCACTTACCCGTCCCGGGAGAAGATAGACAATCTAAAAAAGCAGATTGAGGGATACCGCGTACTGACCCGCGCCGTTTTCGCTGCCAATCCCGGATCGGCTCTTTCGGAAAACCGGACCGGCGCCGCCCTGACCATGGGGAATGACCTCATCGCGAAGGTGGAGGGGATCATCAACGTGACCGGCGCCAATCTGGAAAAGCAGGAGAGGGCGATCCTGAACAAAATCAACGAAAGAAAAACGCTTCTGTTCATCATGGTGACGATCGGCCCTTTTTTTGCCGTGGGGCTCGCTTTCTTCCTGATCCGCGGGTTGACCCGCCCCGTCAACAGCCTGCTCGATGCGACACGCCGGCTGAAAGCAGGCGATCTGGACTACCGGATCACAGGGCTACGCGATGAATTCGGAGAAGTAGCCGATTCTTTCAATGAGATGGCCGCCTCTCTCAAAAAACAGATGCATGAAATGCAGCGGACGGAGCAGTTGCGGATCTGCGGAGAAATGGCAGCCGGCCTCGCCCATGAGATCCGGAACCCCCTTGCCGGCATGAAGGTATCGATCGAGGTGCTGCTTTCGGAACTCGATATCGAAGAGCGGGACAAAGAGGTCCTGTTGAAGGTAATCGAGCAGATCAGAAATATCGAACTGATGATGAAAAATCTGCTCAATTACGCCCGGCCGGTGGCGGCGCAGCCGGTCCGCTTCAACGTCAATAAAATATTGAAGAAGACGATCTATTTCATCGAGAAACATCCCTCTTTTGTCTCCGGCGATCCGCGCAAGCAGTTGATCACGGAGTTGGACGAAGCGCTTCCGGAGATTGTCGGCGATCCGCAGCAGCTCCAGCAGGTCTTCCTCAACCTGCTGCTCAACGCCGCCGACGCCGTCCCGGAAGGAGGAACCATAACCGTCAGGACCGTCCATGACAAGCAGGCCAAGACTGTAGCCGTCGTGCTGCGGGATACGGGGAAAGGGATCTCCGCTGAATTGATGGAGAAGATCTTTCAACCCTTCTTTACCACCAAGAGGAAAGGGACGGGGCTGGGGCTGGCCGTCTCGAAAAGGATTGTTGAAGAGCATGGCGGCAGCATCGCGGTTTCCAACAATGTTTCCGGCGGGGTCACTTTTACGGTCGTTTTACCCGTCAAAACGGATGAGGAAGGGACGGCGGTATGAAAAGCGCGGGGCGCGTCTATCTGGTGGACGATGACGAACTGATTCTGGCGATGCTTTCGCGGACCCTGGAGAGGGAAGGCTACGAGATCCGGACCGAGACCGGAGAAACGGAATTCATCGATAAGATCGCCTCCTGGCATCCGGAAGTGGTCCTGCTGGATATCAATCTGCCCGGGCAGAACGGGATGGACACGCTCAAGACCCTCAAGAACGACGCCCCGGATATCGAGGTGATCATGCTGACCGCCGACGACACGGCGGAAACGGCGGTCAAAGCGATGAAGATCGGGGCCTGGGATTATCTCACCAAGCCCTTCAATATGGACGAGGTGAAGATCGTCATCGGCAATGCTATTGAAAACATCAAACTGAAGAAGGAGCTGGAGTACCTCAGAAAAATCAGTTCTTCGTTTTTCGATAACGATTTTCTGGGCGTCTCGAAGGCGAAAAGGGAGTTGAAGGAGAAGGTGGAGAGGATAGCCGAGGCCCGCATATCGAGCATTCTGATCACCGGGGAGAGCGGCGTGGGCAAGGATGTCATCGCGCGCAACATTCATCGGATGATACACGGAACAGCGGTCAGCTCTTCAATCCCCTTCATCGCGGTCAACTGCAGCGCCCTGCCGGACACCCTGTTGGAGAGCGAGCTTTTCGGGTATGAGAAGGGTGCTTTTACCGACGCCCGAAAAAGCAAAAAAGGGCTCTTTGAAGTGGCCGTCGGCGGGACCCTGCTTTTGGATGAGTTAGGGGAGATGAAGCTAAGTCTGCAGAGCAAATTGCTCCGCGTGCTGGAAGAGAGGGTGGTCCGGCGGATCGGCGGACAGGAGGAGATCCCCGTCGATGTGACGGTGATCGCCACGACAAACAGAAACCTCCCCGCAGCGGTGGAAAGGGGAGAATTCCGGATGGACCTCTACTACCGACTGAACGCCTTTTCCCTGAATGTTCCGCCTCTGCGGGAAAGGAAGGAGGACATCCCGGTCCTGGCCGGCCATTTCCTTGCCGCTTTCGCAAAGGAATATAACAAAAAGATAGAGGGATTTTCCACGGAGGCGGAAAACATGCTGCTCGCCTACCCGTGGCCGGGCAATGTGAGGGAGCTGAAAAACGTCATCCAGGGTATGGTGGTTCTCCAGAACACGAAGGTGATCATGCCGGAACATCTGCCTCTGGAATTGCGAGGTTCGGCGATGCCCGAAGAACAAAGGCGGGATGAGCGGTTCATTTTACCGACGGCGGGAATATCGCTCGATGCGTTTGAAAAAGACATGATCGTCCAGGCCCTGGAAAGGGCGGATCACAACAAGACTCAGGCCGCCAAACTGCTGGGGGTCAGTTACGACTCTTTCCGGTATCAACTCAAGAAGTTCGGCCTGGAATAGGGTATCTTCCGGGGACACGCACCGATCCCCTGTCGGGGCTTCTGGCACATGTCCCCGTTACGCTGCCGCCGCACCCGGTCTGCCCGGAACGGCTACGGCCCCGGTTCCTCGATCACCCTTTGGGCAAGCATCTTCACCTGGAGGAGATCGAACGGTTTGGGGATGAACATGTGGGCGTTCTTCTCGATGGTCTCCTTCATCGCGTTGTTGATGATTCCCGCGGTCATCATGATTACTTTGGTTCCGGGGGAGATGGCCCTGATTTTTTTCAGCACCTCCGTTCCGTCCATGTCCGGCAGGAAGACATCGAGAAAACAGAGGCGGCAGGGCGACGAGGCGATTTCCGCAAGGGCCGCTTCACCCGTTTCCACCGTGATGACCTCCACGGCGTCGGTCTGCAACGCCTTCCTCAACCCCTGAAGGAGCAACTGCTCATCATCCACGATAAGGATCTTCTTCATTTGAAAATGCGCCCCAAATCCCCCCTCGTTTTCTTAACTGTTTAAATCAACAGCAACTAATATGCCATAGTCGGTGGACAGACGTTAATGCCCCGTCATTAAGCAGATTTGTGATGCGCCAATCAAAAATGATTCCTGTCTGGGTTCGGTATGGCTGGTGAAATCACAAGCTTGGACTGGTGATTTCACCAGCCCGGAAGGGGGGGGAATAAATGGTTCAATGGTATAATTGCTTGATTATGTGAAGAAACTGTCAATGAGTCCCATTGGCATGTTCATTGCGTGTTAGACGCCAATAATCAGTATGGCGCTGGTCTGTCGCTTGGGGATTTTGCGCTCCGGTTCTTTGAACCACCTATGGTAGCAATATTAAAGATAAAAATATATTCTTAGTTGCTGCTGCTGATAAGCGGTTGCGGATCGTCGGGGAACAAAGAGGGCGACACGGCGGCAGCGCCTACCGTTTTGAGCGAGAAAACCTGTGTCACGTGTCACAGTGCATCGGTTGAAACGCTGACAGGGTATCCGATTGTCGCGAACTACATGACGTCTATCCACAATCTCAAGTCCGTCGGTTGCCAGGATTGCCACGGCGCCGGCGGCGGGCACAACGGCATTGGTCCGATCCCTTACCCCAGCCCGGGATACGCGCAGTGCAAGAGCTGCCATGATGGCACCACGGGGGCGGCGACCAGCTACGCGTTGGCAACCGCGTATTCCACTTCGAAACATGCGTTGGCTGCAACGGAGGATGGAGAAGAGGAATGCAATCGCTGCCACACGCACCAGGGCGCCGTATTGTCGGCCATATCCAATTACACCGGCGACGGTGATTTTATCGCAGCGATGGTAGGCGCTCCGGGCGTAATAGCCAACGCTGAACCGATAAAGTGCAATACCTGCCATGACACGCATAAGCCCGCGACGGCAGCGGGGATGAATCTTCGCGTGGACAGCGCCTGGTTCCCCAGCATGACAGTAGGTGCGGCCGTGCCGAGCGCAAACGCTCAGTTCCGTCTCTGCACACAATGCCACGGCTATACAACCGCTGCCGGCAAACTTATGGGTTCCGGCACTGCGGCATCGGGTACCGCCCTCGTCGGTCATCATGAAACATCGTGGTACCGGGTAATCGGCACCACACACTATGATAACCCCGCCACGGTCGCCGGTCTGGCCACCGCTGCAAGTGTGATCGAGGGGTACGTCCTGCGGCAGAACAGCACGAACCCCTGCTTTGATTGTCACGGCCATGAAGCGAATACAGGAACCAGATCCGGCCGGACCACAACACCGACAATCTACACCGATTGGGCGCAGTCTGCCCATGCGGGTAATTTGCTGACTGCCAAGTATGCCGCTGCCGATGCAAACCCCGTAACCGGGACAAGAGGTACTACCACATACACCACTACAGGTAAAGCGCAGGTTGATGCCGTCATGGCGGCGGGTTCCAATGGCGTGGACAATGTGTGGGCTCACTACCCTTGGAACAACACCAGCAGCCGCGGCGCCTGCCAGAAGTGCCACACCGCGACGGGTTTGTCCAATTATCTGAATAGCCCGACAACATACGTTGCCGCCGGCACCGGGAACGACTTTTCGCACCTCTCCGGATGGACTGCGGCTGCGGGATCGCCGCAGGCCGAGCTCCTCTACTGCTGGGGATGCCACAGCGACGCCGCTAACGGCGTCCTGCGCAACCCGGGCGCGGTCACTACCACTGCCACGTACAAAGGCGCTGCAATCACGCTTCCCGACGGCGGCAAATCCAATGGCTGCTATACCTGTCATGGGGGCTATGGTGATATTATGGGAGCCCGTTCCTCTCGTTTCATGGCTCACCATGCCTCTGCGGCCACGACACTTTTCGCCGCAGTTACCAAAGTCGGATACCAATATGCCGGGCTGAGCTACAGCAATCCGAGCTATTTCGCACACGACACAATCGGAATATCCACCGGCGACGGTCCCTGCGTATCCTGCCACATGAAGAGCAGCAACAGTCACTCCTTCGGCGTTGTAACCAAGACCGCCGGTGTGATTACGGCCATAAAAACCCAGGCGACCTGCGATGGTTGCCATACCTCCGCTCACGGTCTAATGACTGCCGCAAAGCTTGAGGAAGAGTCTGAAGGCTACCAGCAAGCCGGCACAATCCTATTAGCCTACGTGGCCAACACCATTACCAACTATCTGGGTGTTGCCATTACCAGTGCCAATTACGCCACCGTTGCGGAGGGAGCTTATGGCGCATTTCAGAATTCCAAGCTGATTTCTGATGAACCAGGTGGCTTTGCGCACAATAGATACTATGTAAAGCGCCTGATCTTCGACTCCATTGACTGGATGGACAATGGCGCGCTTAACGGCACCATAACGATCAATGCCACGACCTATCCGATAGCGGCGGAGTGGTTTGGTGCACCGGCGGGTACCACAGGGAACTACACCGCGACCCGTCCATAAGGGTAGTGCTTGAAGTAAACAAGTCAACCTAACAAATGGCCCCGCCTGGCAACAGGCGGGGTTTTTTTCGTTATCGCGAGGTGATATATCGTGAGGTGACACGTGAGGTGATATATATTAACATGTATCACATGTCTTGATGGAATCGCTCTAAGGTCAGGTAACAGGAAAACAATGCACGGCGGGGTAGCAAGATGACGACCATGAGAACCATCATCACGATTTCGGAGCAGGAAAAGCGGTGGCTGGCCGCATACAGTGGACTCCACGGCGTTTCCCCGGCGGCGGGGCGGGGGCCGGTCCGCAGGGTCAGTCAGCGAAGCCCTTCGGCGGGCTCAGGACAGGCGAAAAGCGCCAATTTATCGGTGCATTACGGCAAAAAGATGCCTAACGCACTCTACGGATTCCCTTTGCTGAACGGCTGATTACTGTTTGGTTCAACCTGCAAGATTCACCCAGCAGTGGAAAATGGGCTTTACCCATTGACCCCGAATGAAATTTCCGGTATATATCTGCCGAAAGGGGGCTAACTTATGGAGAATATATTGAAAGTAAATGATTCATTTACGGAAATTGGAACAAGGGCCGTTGATGAACGGAGCCGCCTGACCGTTGGTGAAATTCTCAAGGGCTGCAAAAGGATACGCCTCTATCGAAACGGCCGTGGCGATGTGCTGCTACAGCCGATTGCCGAGATCCCGGCTGCGGAGCTTTGGCTTTTCCGCAACCCGGAGGCAAGCAACGAGGTCCGGGAGGGTTTGCTGGACGCCTCACAGGGGAAGGTATCGCGATTGGATCCCGAAGAACTGAAGGAGTCATGATTGTTTGAGATTATCCTGACGGAGCGGGCAAGGAAGCAATGGGAGCGCCTGAAGGGAGAGAGGGGGCTTGAAAAGCGGCTTCGGGCGGTGCGCAAGACCCTTCGCTTGCTATCGGAAAATCCGAGACATCCAAGTCTGCGGACACACGAATTTACCAGTCTCAAGGGCCCGCAGGAAGAAAAGGTCTTTGAGGCCTACGCCGAGCAGTCCACACCAGCGGCCTATCGGATCTTTTGGTATTACGGTCCGGAGGAGAACCTGATCACGATCATTGCCATTACGCCGCACCCGTAAAAAAAGCCGGGGTCTTGCCTTGCCACTTTTCAAAAGGAAAGCCCTGACCTTCTCAGGGAAGGTCAGGGCTTTCTTACGGTTACGACCGGGATGCACACTACCAATACCGCCTGGCGGCGGGGAGCTTTGCTTACTTCACTACCCGCAGGGTCTCGGCGAAAATGATCTTGTCGAAGGTTCTCTTCAACGTTTTGCTTTCAAAGTTGAGTATTGGCTTGGAGTCGGGGAATTCTACCGTGTCGCCTTTGGCCACCTTTACCTTGATGGCGGCGACCCATATCTTCTGCCCCTTTTCCTCCACCTCGACGTAGGTGTAGCTTCCCGCATCCATCGTTTGCAGAACCTTTCCCTTATGGCCCGTCCCGGCGGCCATCTCTTTCAGCTTAAGGCCGGCATGGGGGTCGCCGCCTGCGGGGGGAGCAGTGGGCGCCTGCATCGCCGCCGGGGTTTGCGGTGCGGCTGGGGTCTGCGCCGCAGGCTGGACGGCCGGAGGGACGACGGGCTGCGCGGCAGTCGCGGGAGTCTGCGGGGCGGCTGCCTTCTTGGTCTCTTCACTCTTTTTGCAGCCGACGGCGGCGACCATCATTACGGCAAGAACGATGACAACGATTTTCTTCACAACGAACCTCCTCTTATTTTTTGCGCCTTCTATCATGGAATCGAATTTCTTATCAATGATAAAATGAGAGCTTTGAAAAATACCCCCACTGCCGAATTTCAGGAGTAATTCAAAGCTCTCAAAATGATATTACGTCTTACGTCGAGCGGATCTCCTGCCGCATAAAAACCGCGTAGCAGATCCCGAAACAGGCGAAGGTGATCGCAACGAGGGATATCAGAAAGGGCGCCACGATCACGACGCTCTGGATGAGCGGGAGCGGGTTTTGAAAGCGCGAGAGTGAGATCCTCTCCATCGGCCCCATCAGCACGAAGGAGCGCGGCGTCTTGCGGAGCGGGTCGAGGATCGTCGAGGTTGCGTCCCCGTAGAGCGTCGCCGGGGAGAGCAGCGAGGCGGCGCGCTGCACCTCCGCATTCTTCACGAAGGAGTCCTGCGCCTGTGCCATGTCGGCGGTCTGTTGCATCGGGGCGATCGCATCGGCAAGCAGGCTGCCCCCGAGGCCGATGAAGAAGGAGAGACCGATCCAGACGGCGAGCGACGCCAAGGCCGAGGTGGCCGTGCTCCTAAAGACGACGGAGAAAAGGATCGCCGCCCCCAGCCAGAAAGAGATGTAGAGGATGCTGAGGACGAGGTAGATCAGAAGCCGCCCGAGCTCCTCCGCGCCCGGAACCACGCCGATCAGGCGGATGCCGAGCCCCGAGATGATAAGCACAAGCGATACCATGACGATCGCGATCATTGTCATGCCGGCCAGGAATTTCCCGTTGATGATCGCGTCCCGGTAGATCGGCTGGGAGGCCAGCTTGCTCAGCGTTCGGCCGGTCCGCTCGCGGTTGACCGCGTCGAAACCGAGGATGATCCCGATCAGCGGCCCGAAAAAGCCGATGAACTGGATGAAGGAGAAGAGCTTCCCCGTCGAGGTGAACAGAAGCAGGAAGATGAAGTCCGGCTTGGCCATCCCCCGGAGCTCCTCCTGCATGGACATGCCGACCATCGAGGCGATGATCACCCCGACCATGACGATCAGCGCCGTAATCAGGAGGAACCGCGTGCTGCTGAAATGGTCCTCCATCTCCTTTTGGTATATCGTGAAGATCCCGTGCAAGGTCACCCCTCCTTGAAATATTTCATGTAGATCTCTTCGAGGGCGTAAGCCTCGCCCTCTTCCAGTCCCAGCCCCCGTTGCGCCAGATCGTCGAGTGTACCGACGGCAACGAGTTTCCCCTTGATCATGATCCCGATCCGGTCGCTGAGCCGTTGGACCTGGTCGAGCAGGTGGGACGAAAAGAAGATCGTCATCCGCCGCTCCCGGCTGAGACCCTGGATCAGATCGAGCATCCGGTTCGTCCCGTCGGGATCGAGGCCGATCGTCGGCTCGTCTAAGAAGACCACCTTCGGCTCCTTGATCAGGACCTCGGCGATCCCGAGGCGTTGCCGCATCCCCTTCGAGTAGGAGCCCACATTCTTGTCCGCCTCTTTCGCGAGTTCGACCTCCTCCAAGAGCCGGTCGATCCGCCCGGCGGAAACCTTATCCGGGATCCGGTTCAGGCGCGCGATGTAACGGAGGTTCTGCCGCGCGTCCATATCCTCGTAGAAGCCGACGTTTTCCGGCAGATAGCCGATCAGTTCCTTCACCTTCAGCGGGTCGCGGGCCGGGTCATAGCCGCAGACCCGGACCGTCCCGGAGGTCGGCTCGGTGAGTCCCAGCAGCATCAGCATCGTCGTGGTCTTCCCGGCCCCGTTCGGTCCCAGGAAGCCGAAAATCTCCCCCTCCAGCACCTCAAGGCTCAGACGGTTTACCGCCGTCTGCGCCCCATAGCGTTTGGTCAGCTCTTCCATCCGGATGACCGTCTCTTTTTCCACCGTTAGCGTCTCCCCATCTTGATGAACAGGAAACTTAAGCCCGCGATCACCAGCAGAATCAGGCCGATCCCGATCCAGCCCCAGGCCGATGAGGCCTTCACCGTAACCCGCATCTCCACCGTCTTGTCCGACTTTTCCCCGTTCGTCATGACGCCCACGGAGTAATCACCGACGAGGGACTGGGGCCCCGGTTTGATCGTCACCTCCACCTGCTTCATCTCGCCGGGCGCGAGGGAATCGATCTTCTCCGGCTTGAAGGTGGTCTCCCAGTTCTCCGGCTTGAAGGAGGAGAAGCTGACGTTGCGGTTTGCGGCGGAGCCGGCGTTCTTCACGAAGAGCGAGAAGGTGACGGGCTTTCCGGCATAGGCCTCGAGTGACAGGATCCCGTTCGGCGTCCCGGCGTCGAGTCGGTAGGTTCCCGTCAGGTTCACCGTGAGCTTGACCTCGGCCCTGCTTTCGCCGGAGCTGATCGCGACGATGATCGGATACTCCTTGGCGGCGGCGTTCTGCGCCGGGGTGACCTCGACGGCCACCGTCTGGCTCTGCCCTTCCTTCACCCGGATGCTGGAGATCTGCTTCTGCTCGTAGGCGGGTTTGAAGTTGATTTCCCATTTCTCCGGCCCGACCGCTGCAAGGTTAAACGTGCGCTCCATCTCGCTTTTGTTCAGCACGTCGAGGGAGAACTCGAACTTGGAGTCGGTCTGCCCCCGGAGGACCGGATAGGCGGCGTTGATCTGGATGTTGTCGGCGCCGACCTTCCTCTCCTGGACATTCACGGTCAGGGTATGGGCGGAGGTGAATCTGCCGTCCACCGTCTTCGCCTCGAACTGGAAGGCGTACTGCCCCGGACCGATCCCCTTTTCCGGTTCCAGGTTGAGTGCGAGGGTTTTGGCCTTCCCGTTCGGGACAACCATCCCGGTGACCTGGTAGCGGGCGCCCTTCAGCGTCGCCTTCCACCCCTTCGCCGCCGCGGTGATCCGGACGTCGATGTTCTCATCGGCCCGTCCCTTGTTCTCCAGGGTCAGCTCCATCTGGACGTTCTCCCCCCGGGCGACCGCGACGCCGGAATAATCGGTATAGACGGCGATTCCCCGTTCCGGCCGGCTGTCCTTCTTCTCCGGCTCCGCCGCCGGAACCAGCGCCGGCAGAAGAACCAGCAGGATGATCAAAATGATTGCAACGACCGACGACTTTCTCACACACGCTCCGTGACCCATGACTTCCTCCTCATATCCTTTCAGACTTGATGTCTTGACGACGTTAACCGACCGATTTGTTCAGCGCGCATACCATAATGGCGGATCGCCATTCTGTCAAGCAGAGAAAAAAGGGGGACAGCTCCCGATTATTCATCAACCGTTCGGGATCTGTCCCCTGCTCTTGATTTATACCCTATCATCCTCCCTCTCAAACTTGGTGTTTATTCCTTTCAGGAATCCTCTAAGGTCCCCGATTTCGACGGCATCGCGGCAGCGGCTGGCGAGGGCGTGGAGGCGCGGGAGAGACCCCGACTCCGCGGTTACCGCAATGAGGTTTTCGAGGGCGGGGCGGATGTGGTTGAGAAAATGGGGTTTTTCGCGCTTAAGGCCGAGGAAGCCGTAGGCGCCGAGCGCCTGCATCAGCCGCTGGGCGGAGGCGAGCAGAAAAAATTCCTGGAACAAATCCCACGGGTATTGGGAATGGGAGATCCCGTGATAAAGGCGGAGGAGTTCGTCCCGCCCCTTCTCCGGAAATGAGACGTAGGGATCGCAGAGGAGCGAACCGAGGTCGTAGAAGGGGCTTCCGGGGCGCATCCCCTGGAAATCAATCAGGACCGGTTCGCTATCCAGGATCATCACGTTCTGCGACTGGAGGTCGCGGTGGACGAGAACAGACGGCGTCGAAAGCAGCCGCCCGGCCAGGGCCGCAAGCTCCGCCTCCAGGGCCTCACCCTCCGCGGCGGCGAGGTCGATCCGGCAGACGTTCCGGACGCAGTGCTCCCGGAAGTAGTTCCGCTCCCACCGGTAGAGGTTTGCATCGAAGCCGGGCATCAGGCGGAGCCCGGCGGGAAGGCGATCCAGTGAAAGTGATAGCATTTTCGCGGCGAGTGCAAGTGTCTTTTCGTAGAGGCCGCGGCGAATCTTCCACGGGGCGTCGCGGAGCGCGTAGAGGTCCCGCTCCCCTAAGTCCTCCATCAGGATGAGCCTCCGCTCCGGATCGTGGCCGTAAATTGCGGGGACTCTCACGCCGATTCCCTTGAGAAAGGAGGCGACGGCCGCATAGAGATCGTTTTCCTCGTACATCCGGCCGTAACGCATCAGGATTGCGGGCATCCCGCCGGCCGCCGCAACGCGGAAGTAGTCCCGGTCCGAACCGCCCTTTCCGACTTGGGCCAGCTCCACCCGCGTCCCGGCGGCGAGGCCGAGCGTTCGCAGGACAAAGGCGACCTCGTCCTCTCCGGCCTCCGCCGGCACACCTTTCGGAACAGCCAAAAGGATAGTGTTCGTTGCATCTGCGGATTCCTCCGGTGCGGTGCATCCATCCCCGTACCGGAGCGGCGGAACGGCGGCAACGATTTGCGCATATGCCTCCGGATCGCCGATGTCCTCCCAGTTCCCCTCATCGATCACAACGGAGGCGACCGATCCGGAGGCCTCCCGGATCATCGCCGCGAAGACGGGAATCGTCGATTCAGCCTTGCCGGGGATCAGCCGCCGGAGGAACCGTTTCTCCACGACGGAGATCCCCGAAAAGAGGCAGCGCCGGACGCCGGGGTTCCCGAGGAGGTCTCTGAAATCGCAGATTTCGCCCCTCGCGTCGAGGCAGACGTTCCGCAGCGGGCCGTCGCTTCGGAGGGCGAGAGTGACCTCCCGGCCCCCTGCCGCATGGGCAGTTAGAAGCCGCGACAGCGGAAGGTCGGAGAGGATGTCGCCGTTATAGACGAGGATCGTCTCCTCCTCTTCAATGAGGTCTTCGATGTTTTTCAGTCCGCCGGCCGTGTCGAGGAGAACTGGTTCATTGCGGAAGAGGATCGGCGCCCCCCGCCGGCTCCGGCCGGGAAAGGCCCTGTCGTAGGCCGCTGCGCAATGGTGGGTGTTCACGATGAACCGCTTGACGCCGATCGAAAGGCAGTGGTCCATCGCAAAGGTGATCAGCGGGCGGCCGCCGACGGGCAAGAGCGGCTTGGGGCAATTCCGCGTCAGCGGGCGGAGGCGCGTCCCGAGCCCCGCCCCAAGAATAAAGGCCGTCCGGATATGCACTGCATTCATGTTCGCGCCGTCCCTCTCATCTAGGGAAATTAGGGACACTTCCCATATTTTCTGTAGAAAATATGGGAAGTGTCCCTAATTTCTCTAATTCCTCCCGAACGCGGGATCAATTTTGATCATCGCCGCGACGATGAAGCCGGGGATCGTCGAGATGAGGATCCAGAGGAAGAAGCCGGAATAGCCCAACTGCTCCTGGATCCAGCCGCTCGACATCGCCGGGATCATCATCCCGAGGGCCATGATCCCCGTCGCGATCGCGTAGTGGACCGTCTTGTACTCCCCCTCGCAGACCATGATCATGAAGAGCGAATAGGCGGTGAAGCCGAAGCCGTAGCCGAACTGCTCCAGGGCCACGGCGGCGTTGATCGCATAGAGGCTCTCCGGCATCGCCCGCGAGAGATAGATGAAGATCGCATCCGGCAGGTGCATTGCAGAGACCATGATCCAGAGCCAGTGTTTGAGACCGTTTTTGGAGATGACCCAGCCTCCGAGCAGCCCCCCGGCCATCAGCGCAATCGCCCCGACCGTTCCGTAAACGATCCCCACCTCGCTGGTTGAAAGCCCCAGCCCCCCCCTTGTCCGCGGGTCGAGCAGAAACGGGGCGACCATCTTGACGAGCTGCGCCTCGGCGAAGCGGTAGAGGAGGAAAAAGGCAAGAATTGCGACGATCTCTTTCCGCCGAAAAAAGGTGATAAACCCCCGGAGGAATGTTGCGGAGGCGCTTCCGGAGGGGGCGCGGGGAACCGGCCGGTCCAAAGCGGGGCAGGGGAGGGCGAAGAGGTGGTAGCAAAACAGGGCCAGCATGATCGCGGCCAACAGAAAAAAGGTTACCGACCAGGCGGAGGCCACGCTGAAGCCGCGCGTCTCCAGGGTCCCGGCCAGGACGACGAGGATCCCCTTGGCGGCGATCATCGCGATCCGGTAGAAGATCGTTCGCACGCCGATGAAGGCCGCCTGCTGGCGCTCCTGGAGGCCGAGCATGTAGAAGCCGTCGGCGGCGATGTCGTGGGTCGCCGAGCTGAAGGCCATAATCCAGAAAAAGGCGAGCGTGTAGCGGAAAAAGGCGGGCGCCGGGATCGTCAGCGCGACGCAGGCGAACGACGCCCCGAGGACGAGCTGCATCGCGACGATCCAGAACCGCTTCGTCCGGAACATATCGACGAAGGGGCTCCAGAGCGGCTTGATCACCCAGGGGAGGTAGAGCCAGGAGGTGTAGAAAGCGATCTCCGTGTTGGAGACGCCGAGCCGTTTGTAGAGGATGACCGAGACGGTCATCGCCATCACGTAGGGGGCGCCCTCCGCGAGATAGAGGGTCGGGACCCACGCCCAGGGGTTTCGCGCGGCCGGTTTTGCCAGTTTCATTGGGTCCTTTCAATACCGCTTCACCAGCGCGAAAAGGAGGAAAAGGAGGGACAGCTCCCGATTTGAGACCTGGAAATCAGATCCCTCTGCGCGCTGGACATTTTTCGACCCTGCTCCTCCTCGCTTCGCTGCGGGGGCAGGGTGCCCCGAAAAATCTCCAATGCGCGCTCCCGGGATCTGATTTCCAAATTGCGCAAAAGTTCCGCTGGTCCGTTGTTTCAGTACCGTTTCACCAGCGTGGCGCCCTGGAAATAGTGGCGGAGGATCTCCTCCGCCCCGCATCCCCTCTTTGCCATCACGGCGGCGCCGATCTGGCAGAGGCCGACGCCGTGACCCCAGCCCGCGCCGTAGAGGGTAAAGCGGGAGGGAACGCCGGAGGCGTTCCGCTCCGTGGAGACGATGAAGGCGCTGCTCATCAGGTGACTCGGCGAGAGCCAGCGGCGGATCTCCAGCTCTTTCCCGACGACGACCGCGGCCTTGCTCCCCTCGACCCCGAGACGCCGGATCCGGCCGGAGGGGCCGCGTTCGAGGGGTTTGATGTTCTGCAAAACGCCGAAGTCTATCCCCGACTTTGCGCGCAGGATTCCTTCTAACTCCTCCCGCGCATAGCCCACCTGCCAGCGGAAGAAATCGGCCGTCTCCCGGTCGAACGCGGGGAGGATTTTCTTCAACAGATCCGGATCGTTGGTGTGGCAGTACACATCCGGACAGCAGAGGACCCAGCGCTCCGCGTCCGCCTCCGTCCGGACCGGCGCGTGCGGCGCCGCGGCGTCGGAGACGTGGGAGAGATACGGCACCGTCTTCTCCTCCCAGCAGGTTGCGTAGTCCTCGGTCAGACCGCCGCACGCCTTGTGGTAGCGGGCGTCGCAGATCTCGCCGTCCCGGAGCAGAAAGACGCCCCGCGTCGCCCGGACGGCCTCCGCCGCCTGCCCGGCCGCCCGGCCGGTGATTCCCTGATAGCGTTGGCAATGGTCGTCGGCGCAGACGTCGAAGAGTTCATGATCCTCGCGGTCGTACCAGCGGATGATCTCTCCCGCGCGCCGGAGCGTGCGTTCCGCCGCGTATTCACGTCCCGCAAACCCGGTCTGATCTGCCGTGACTTCGGCTGCTTGTGCGTGGTCGGCGCCGGCGTGCCGGATCAGGCTCTCTCGTCCGCTGCGCCGGAGCATCGCGACGAGCCAGCTCCGCGAGGCGATGGCGTGCGCCTTCAGAAATTCAAACGGCGCCTCGCCGCTCATCTCCGACGAGACGACGCTCGCGAGGTACGCCTCCACGGGAAGCCCGTTTATGGCGGTGACCTTCCCGCCGCCCGTCGCCAGAAACGTCAGCTCTCCGGTAAAGGTCTGCTCCTCCCGGCGTTCCCAGTGGAACCGGACGCCAATTGTTACCCCCTGCAGTGTGAAGGTCGCCTCTCTCTCCGCGGCGAGCCGGATCTCCGGCCCTCGGAGGATTTCACGGCCGAAGGCATCGCGCAGGGCGACGGCCCCGTCGGCCGGATGGGCGGAAAAATCGCCTTCGAGCGACATCCCTCCCGACCGGTAACGGCCGTTGAACCGCCCCCGGATTTCGGGATAGCCGTCGCAGATCCCGACCCTGATCTTCGGCTCTTCCATCAATACACCTCTAAACAGGGACAGAGCCCCTATTATTTCTTTTGTCTTGTAACCGGGAAAAGCCCTTTGCTGGTTCAGGCTTGCAGCCTGAACCATTTGTTAATACTTTGGTTCAATCTGCAAGATTGAACCCGCCCCCACCAGCCCCCAAGATTGAACCAGCCACAGATTTGAATTTTGGTGCTGCAATTCAAATCCCAAGACCTGACCCCACGAAGATGCTATTTTTCAAAATGGTGGTAATCCCGCATGTGGTCGAAATGACCTCCCCAGCGCCAGCCTTTCTCCCGGAAGGCGAGCACCGCCGGATGGTCCCCAGTGAAGGTCCCGGGTTCCCCCGGCCGCCAGACTGCTCCGGTGGGGGCGATTCTGCCGTCCGGATAAACCGCCGGGTTTTCCCGCGGGTTGATGTCGAGCGCCCGACCCAGGGCGTGGCGGGAAAGCCGGTCGGTCCCCGCGATCGTCCGGTAATTGAAAGCCGAGCTGTTGTCGTCGGCCATCGACGCCTCGTCCGACCATCCGTACCGGACGATGGGCGCGACGCCCGCGATCGGGAACCGCCACTGCTCCATCCGCGCGAAAATCTCCCGGATCTCCGCCGCAAGTTCCCGGTGGACGAGGATCTGCCCCCGATGACGGCGGCCGTCGAACCCGAGGTAACAGAGGTCGATCAGGCTGAGGCTCTCCAGGACCTCCCGCGGCGCCGCCGTCCCGTCCACGGCCTGGGCGAAGTCCATCGCGCTTGCCACAACCACGCCGTCATCCGCCATCTGACCCTCCCGTCCGATCGGCGCACCATCCTCCGAACCGATCCCCTTCTATCGCGATTTCTCCAATTGATCAACCGGGAAAAGGAGGCTTCGCCCTTGACGATGCAGCCACGTTTGTTTACTGTCGAGCTCATTTCAAAACTCCCAATTCTGTCATTCCCTTCTGGAGACCTCAAAGCGCTCCTGAAAGCGTTCCAGCAACCACGTGATCGTTTTCGCAGCGGCGGTTCACGAAGCCGTCAAGAATGATCGCCCCGAACCTCAAGGGAGAAAACAGGGGGGCCGGATCGGCCTTTTGCTTGCAGCCCCGCGGCGTCCATGATACGAATGGAACGGAAAAATCCAGAGAGAGGCGTGGCGATGATGGCGGACCGCAAGGATCTTCGGGAACATGTCGAGAGGCTGCGGGCGCTCTCCTTCAAGGTGGGGGCGTACCGGCCGCCGAGCGAGGGGGGCAGCGCCTCCCTGCTCCTGAGGGTGACCGAAAATTGTCCCTGGAACCGATGCACCTTCTGCGAGATGTACAAGGGACATCGCTTCGTCTATCGGCCGGTGGCGGAGATCAAGGCCGATATCGACCGGGTTGCGGCGATCCGCGATGAAATCGCGGCGGTTTCATGGAAGCTGGGGATGGGCGGAAAGATCACCCGCGACGTCGGGGCCGCCCTGCTCGCGGAGGGCCGCGATCTCATCGAGAATGCCGGCTTCATCACGGTTTTCAACTGGCTCTCTTCCGGCGGGAGAACGGCCTTCCTGCAGGACGCCGACAGCATGATCATGCGGCCTCCCGAGCTTGCGGCGGCGCTGCAACACCTCCGGGAAACCCTGACCTCCCTGACCCGGGTGACCACCTATGCCCGCTCGAAAACACTGGCCCGCAGAAGGCCGGAGGAGCTCCGGACGATCCGCGAGGCCGGTCTGGACCGCCTCCATATCGGTCTCGAGACGGGGGATGACGCGTTGCTGACCCTCGTCCGCAAGGGGGTGACGAGCGCCGAGCAGATCGAAGGGGGCCGTAAGGCCATCGCCGCGGGCTTTGAGGTGTCGGAGTACTGGATGCCCGACCTGGGCGGCAGGGAACGGCGGCGGCCGCATGCGGAGAATACGGCGCGCGTCCTTTCGGCCATCAATCCCCACTATATCCGTTCCCGGCCCCTGGTTCCCCGGCCGGGGACGCCACTCTTCGAAGATGTCGCGCAGGGTCGCTTGCGCCTCTCCTCGCCTCATGAGCGGCTGGAGGAACTGGCCTGGATGATCGGCGCTCTCGATGCGACGTCGAGGGTCTGCTTCGACCATGCGATGAACGCCTGGGCGGACCGCCGGGGCGGGCTCCTCTTTCGGCAGGATTACGAGGGCTATCGATTTCCGGACGAGAAGCCGCTGGTGCTGGAACGGATCCGGGAGGGGCTGGCGGTGGAAGAATCGATGCACGTTCACGTCCGGGAACTGATGGCCGTGCAATCCCTCTGAGCAGCCGGCAGAGGATGATCTCCCGTCCATTTGCCGCTGAGAGACCTTTGAAAATCCACCCTTAATTGTCACCCCGGCGAAAGCCGGGGTCCAGAACATTCTAAAATAACTGGATTCCGGTTTTCTCCGGAATGACGATGTGTCGATTTCCAGGCGAAATTAGGTCTCGCTGAGCGGTTCATTGGGTGGCCGGTCCCGATTCTCCACATCCGGTCAGGTCTCAGGCTTTGCGTTTCCCCGGCGGCCGACCCCGTCTTCGGGTTGGGATGGGGGCCGCCTCTTCCCGCAACGCCCTGACAAAAGCCGGCCGCAACTTGGGCCTTTCCCGTTTCGGCTCCTCCGGCAAGGGCGCTGCCTGGCCCGCAGATCCAGTCTTCGGCGTCAATCGCGGCCGACCCCGTTTCCGTTTCACGGGTTCCGGCGTTTCCGTCGGGGCCGGCGGCTTCGGCCTGCGATCCCATTCTAATCTATCCGGCAACGGGGGCGCCTTTTTGTCCACCGCTTCGGCCTTTGGCGTCAGCCTGGGCCGGCCCCGCTTGCGTTTCAGTGGTTCGGGCGTCTCGGCCGGGACGCCCGCCTGTTGTTTCCAAGGCAGCGGCGTCTTCGTAGGGACCAGAGGCGGCCTCCCCCGGCGGGGTTTGATCGGGGCTTCGGCCTTTGGCGCCAACCGGGGCCGACCCCTTTTCCGCTTCGGCGGTTCGGGCGTCTCTGCGGAGTCCGCCGGTTTTGGCGGGCGACCTCGCCGGAGTCTTGCCGGTTCCGGCGTTTCCGTCGGGGCTGCCAGTATGGGTTTGCGACCCCGTTTGAGCGCTGCAGGTTCTGCCACTACGGTTCGGATTTCCGCGCCTTTGTCTCGTTTCGGCGTTTCCAGCGCCGGCCGCTCGTCGATCTCAATGCCGAAGATCCCCGCGAGATCCTCATCGGCGATGAGCTTTTCGCGCGTCGCCGGCGAGGCCGCGAGATCCGCCGCCCCGGGCGCGGCGATCAGCTCCCGGTGGTCCACGTCGCGCAGGCGGAAGAGCAGCTCCGGTTCCCGGTCGAGGCGGGCGCCGACGCCGTAGAGGACGGCGGCGACGTGCTTGCACATGGAGGCCCAATCCGGGCAGGAGCAGCGAAAGGAGATCTCGGCGGGCTCCGGGAAGAGCCCCGTCCGTGGTCGGGTCACGATCTCCATGACCTCCCGGGAGAGCTTCCCCTGGAGGAGCTCCAGCAGGGAGCCGATCCTCCCCATGCACGCCCCCTTGACCCCCTTCCAGATCTCCGCTTTCAGCGAGCGGATTTCGATCTCCACCGAATAGAGGTGGGAGCCGCTGACCTGCGCATCCACCCGGGCGGTCCCGATCTGCAGATCGACGACCGAGCCGTTGCGCACGTAGGCGCGGCCCCGGGGGATGCGGTTCTCGTAGTCGCCGTACCGCTCCAGGTTTTCGCACCAGGCCTTTCCCCAGAAGGTGGCGGCGATGGACCGCCCGGCGATGACCACTGGCGCGAGGGTCTTCCCCTTCTTCCGCAGTTTCTCCGCCTGTTTGCGGGCCTTCTCCCGCCGCTCCGCCACCGGCACGTACCGTGGCCACCCTCCCCAGTCTCCGCCCCCGCCCCTTCTTCTCCCCCCACTCATCCGCCGCTCCTCCTTCCTTTCATTTCTCCCCCGCCGTTTCCCTCGTCCAGGGCGCGGGCCAGGTCGAGGGAGACAAAGCGGATCAGTTCGTCGTCGGGCATCTCCGTGAGGAGTTTTTCCTCGCCGGTCCCGAGGATGCTTTCGGCCAGATCCTTCTTGCTCTCGATCAGGGCGTCGATCTTCTCCTCGATGGTTCCCCGGCAGACGAACTTGTGGACAAGGACGTTCTTTTTCTGACCGATCCGATACGCCCGGTCCGTCGCCTGGTTTTCCACCGCCGGATTCCACCACCGGTCGAAATGGATCACGTGGGAAGCCGCCGTCAGGTTCAACCCCAACCCGCCCGCCTTCAAGGAGAGGACGAAAAAGGGCGGCCCCTCCTCTCGCTGGAAGGCGTCAACAATCTCCCGCCGTTTGCCGACCCCCGTCCCTCCGTGCAGGACGAGCCCCGGTCGCAGAAACACCTCCGCCAGCAGCGCCGCGAGCGGTTCGGTCATCTCCCGGAACTGGGTGAAGACGAGGAGCTTCTCCTGCCGGGAGGCGATCTCCTCGCAGAGGGTGCGGAGGCGCTGGAACTTCCCGCTCGCCCCGTTCCCGTAAGCCTGATCTCCCAGCCACTGGGAGGGATGGTTGCAGATCTGCTTGAAGCGCATCAGGTAGGCCAGAACCAGCCCCCGCCGCTGGATGCCTTCGGTTTCCTTCAGCTTCTCCGCCATCTCCCGGACGGACTCCCCGTAGAGGGTCGCCTGGGTCTTCGTCAGCGGGCAGAAGACCTTGACCTCCACCTTGTCCGGCAGGTCGGCGATGATGCGCCGGTCCGTCTTCAGACGCCGGAGGATGTAGGGTCGCACGAGGGTGCGCAGGGCCGCGTAGGCGTTGTCCGTGCCGTCCCCCGTCCCCTTCGTGTAGCGGCTGAAGACCTTCTCCGTCCCCAGGAGGCCGGGGCAGAGGAAATCGAAGAGGGACCAGAGATCGCCCAGGCGATTCTCCAGCGGGGTCCCGGAGAGGATGATCCGCGTTTTCCCCTGGAGCGCCTTCACGGCCCGCGTCTGCCTCGCCCCCGGGTTCTTGACGGCCTGCGCCTCGTCTAAGATGAGGAGCCCCCAGGGGACCTCCCGGAGCCACGCCACGCGGTGGACCATCGCGTAGGTGGTGATGACGATGTCCATTCCCGAGAGCGTCGCGGCGCGCCTCTTTGCATCCGCCATCATCGCGAGGGCGGCGGCGGGCGTTTCGGAGGGATGGGCGTAGAACGCCGCCAGCGACGGGGCAAAACGGCCGATCTCGGCCTTCCAGTTCGCCACGAGGGAGGCGGGGACGACGAGGAGGGCCGGGCCGGTCGCAGGCGGCGTTCGGGAGGCTTTCTGTTGCCGGAGGAGCAGGAGGAGCGCCAGGACCTGGATGGTCTTTCCCAGCCCCATGTCGTCGGCGAGGCAGGCCCCCAGTCCCAGATCGTGCATGAACCGTAGCCAGGCGACTCCCGTCTGCTGGTAGGGACGGAGCGTCGTCTTGAGGTCCGGCCCGGGATCGGCCGGGGCGATTCCCTCGGGGGAGCGCATCCCGGCGAGGATCGACCGGAGCCACTCCCCGGCGTCGGCGTGCAGCCATTCCCGGGAGGCCTCCGCGGCGGGGAGGGCGTTCTTGCCCTCCATGCCGGCCCCGGCGAGGAGGCGCATCCCCTCGGAGAAGGAGATCCCCTCGCCCCCATCCTCTTTCTTCCGTTGTTCCCAGAAGGAGATAAGCGCGGAGAGCTTCTCCCGGTCGATCTCCACCCATTTCCCCCGGAGGAGAACGAGGCCGGAGGTTTCGCTCAGAATCCGCAGGCGCTCCTCCTCTGCCAGCTCCTCGCCGTCCAGCGTCAGGCCGACGGAGAAATCGAGGAGGGCGTTGAGGCCGAGGCCGCCGGGCTTTTTGGCCCCTACCGTCACCGACACCTGCGGACGGGGGGGCCGGCCGCGGCCCTGCCACGCCCCGGGGATGCGGACCAGGACGCCGGCGGATTCGAAGAGCGGGACGTCGTCGAGGAAACGGCGGGTCTCCCGGACCGTCCAGGCCAGGGGGTGAAAGACCTCGCCCGACTCGACCAACTCCCGGATCAGCGCGCTCGCCTCGGCCGCCCGCTTAAGCGGCGTCAGCAGGGCGAGCAGCCCCCGGCGGTCCCCGGCGTCGGCGAACTCCCGGAACGCCTTGCCCAGCGGGAGGAACTGCGGTTTCGCCAGGCCGGAGAGGCGGGTCGTGTAGGTGACGAGGAAGCCGAAGGGGCGCGCCTCGTTCTTCCGGTTTTCCGCCAGATGGAAGGCGACGCGGCCCACCATGTTCCAGAGGGGGTTGCGCTTTTTCAGATAATCCTGGACGTTCCCGCCCGCCCGTTTGGCCTCGTCGCGGGCGCCGCCCTCCAGCGCCGTCCAGAGGTTTTCCAGGACCGCGGGACTCAGATACTCCAGTCCCCGGAGGGGGGGAGAGGTTTCGACGATCCGGAGGAGCTCCTCCGGAGAGGGGGGAGGCGCAGCGGTGTCGGGTAGTTCCCCTTCCGATTCCGCGCCCGCGATCTGGCAGAGCCGTGTGAGGCAGCGGCGGGAAAAGTCGCGCCAGAAGGCGAAGGCCGGCGGGAGGGGCGTGGCCAGCTCCGCAGCGGCGAGGTGGAGGAGTCCGGCGGCAGCCCCCTCGTGAAAGGCCTCCCCGATCCGTGCGGCGACCTCGTCGGGAAGGGTTGGGCCGTCCCCGCCGTCGGGCAGGAAAACGACCTGCCCCGAGGGGGCTATGGCCAGTGTGACAACGGGCATGGGCATCGGTCCGGACTTTCGGGATTTTTAAATCGCCGCGAGTATAGGAAAACGACCGCCGCAAGTCAAGAAGAAGGCGATTTACAACCCATACACCATCCATGTGCATTCTCAAGAAAAGTTTGCAACTATAAATTGGTTTGCATTTTATAATGCTTTCCGGCATAAGAGACCCATGAACGCAAAACAGAAAAAGACCCTGGTCCTGATCTTTGAGAAGCCGACACGTTCAGCTATTTCGTGGCAGGAAACCGTTTCGCTTCTCCTTAGAATCGGTGCTGTTATGAAGGAGGGCAAAGGATCTCGCGTAAGATTCAAGTGCCGTGATTGCAGTCTTCATGTTCATGCGCCACACCCGGAAAAAGTCATATCGAAAGGCACGGTAGAGGCGATACGGGGTTTTTTAACAGACATAGGAGTTGCACCATGAAAAATATTTTGCAGTATAAAGGGTATGCCGGAAATGTTCAATTTGATCCGGATGATATGATTTTCTACGGTCGCGTCATGGGGATGAAGAAGGCCCATATCGCCTATGAGGGAAAGACTGTTGACGACCTTGTGAAGGATTTCCGGGATGCCATTGATGATTACCTCAATATGTGCGCCGAAGATGGTATTGAACCCGAAAAGCCCTTCAAGGGCACGTTCAATCTCCGCCTTGATCCCGAGCTCCACAAACGTCTGGTCGTGAATGCTGCCGACCAAGGTATGACACTGAACGCTTTCGTCAAGGGTATCCTGGAAAAGTCCACAGCGGAAGGTCACCGGGCCGGATAGGAATGCGACGGATGTAAAAGTCCGGACATAGTAAGGGCGGCATAAATGTAGCGGGGGTCAGTTTTGTTGGAATTCTGTGAATTCTGGGGGAATAATACCATTAATGGCATTGACCTGCTGATAATCTGTATTATGTCCCCCGATTTCCCGATTCCGCGATTCCGATTCATTCATGAGCCACTAACCGGGTATGCCGGTCAAGGCAATGATTCGACTCCTGAAGTCTTTGAATTCTTCCCCCGCGCCGGATGCGGTTTGGGATATTCGGTAGAAGCGATTGGTGGAGGGTGATTCCCTATGCGCCATGTCTATATCGATCTTATCGACATTGACGATGGTCCAACATTCGACGAAACCTGCCTGTCGCGCTTTCTGGTGACTTTTTTCCGCTTCGCCGATTCGGTTGTGGATGTTCGAAAAGTCGGTTCCCCCTTTGATCTCCATGGCAATGATGTTCCGGTATCGCTTTTCCGCCATCACTTCCCTGATCATGATGTCGGGATCCGAGGAAAATTCAATCAATACCCTTCTTCCCGCGGCATTCTTGATTTCGATGCACTGACGATTCGAGGAAACAACGGATTCCCGAACGATTCCGGTTATGGATTCAAATATTCTGACGATCCCGGCCGTCCCTTTCCTGACATTGGCACCGCCTCGCAACTGTGGTCCCAAGGTGAGCAACGACAGATCATCCATGAATTCCTTCGTCAGACGCTCCTCGCCGACCCCTTTTAGCAGGGAAGATGCGCATTCCGACAATGCGTGACAGAGTGAGGGGATTGATTCGCCGTTGCTTTTGCTGATCAGTCCGCGGTCTTCCATGGGTTTGAAGATTGCAAGTCCGAACTCGGCGCCGTAAAAAGCCTTTTGACTGAATCCGTACAGGAGACGGTAATATGCAAGCAGTTTTGGATTTCTGGTCAGCAAGCAAGGGACGGGAAAGAGCAATTCACCCCTCAATCCGCGACTGGCAAGGATGGCCATATCCTTCTTGGGGACAAAATCCGCCAGCTCTTTGTCCAGTCCGGCAATGTCCATGTCCTTGATCGTTTTACAGAGCGCTTCCTGCAGGCACTCCCGTCTGATTTGGACAAGGGCGATGGAAAAATCGATCTGCAAGTCCGGTGACGGAATCCTGAAAGACTTTGGTTTCATTTGGCAATCTCCAGAAGATCCAGTTGCTTCTCCCTTTCGGATAACCTTCGCACCGCCATATCGAAGTAATCCGGATGCAACTCCACGCCGATATATTTCCGTCCCCGTTTCTGGCATACGATCCCCACCGTGCCCGACCCGAAAAAGGGATCGAGAACGTAGTCGCCCGCTCGACTTCCGGCAAGGATGCAGGGATCGACCAACTCCGGGGGGAAGGTCGCAAAATGGGATTCCGGAAAGGGTTGCGTGCAGATATCCCAGACGGTTCTTCTGTTTCTGCGCCCCCGGCCGTTCATTTCCATGACGGATTCGTGGTCATAGTAATATTTTTCGGATTTTGACAGGAGAAAGAGATACTCATGGGATCGTGTTGGTCTGTCCTTGACGCTCTCCGGCATCGCATTGGGTTTGTTCCAGATGATATCGCTTCTCAGATACCAACCGTCCTGCCTAAGGGCAAAAGCCAAGCGCCACGGAACACCCAGAAGATCCTTGGGTTTGAGGCCCTCCGGTGTATCCGGCCTGACATTCATTGCCCGCGCGGGGTTCTTTCGGTCCGGCGCCCGCCAGCCACGGTTCCCACTGGTGTAACCGTCGCCGATGTTCAACCAGAGGACGCCATCCTGTTTCAGTATCCTTTTGACTTCATTGAAAACGGCCACCAATCGGTTGATGAACTGCGGGAGGGTGGGTTCCAGTCCGATTTGTCCATCGATGTGGTAATCTCGAAGTCCCCAGTAGGGTGGAGATGTTACAGCGCACTGAACGGACTCGCTGGGCAGGCTGCGAAGGATCTGTAGCGCGTCTCCTTTAAATATCGTCGATCCGATGAGACCAATTTTCTCGTGCAACTCCGCGGTGCATTCCCTGATAAAAAAAGCGCCCATATGTCATCCTGGCTTAAAAGGCGAGAATTTGAATTCTGTTCCGGCAGAATCTTCCTCTGTCCTGGATAGAAGATAGAGAACGCATTCCGGTATGTCAAGGAAAATCGGGAACACTGGGAATCGGCCTTTCGCTTGCGGCTCTGCGGCGGCCGTGGTATGGATGACGCGAAAAATAGACGATGTTCCGGTGTAGCGATCTCATTTGATGTAGCTTCAGCGCACCACAGGGGCTTTACGGCGGCGTCCAAAGAGGTGAGGATTTGTTCTGGGCGGGACTCTACAATGTGTTGCTTTGGGTTGCCGCGGTATTCGCCGTTCCCTTCTACGGGGCGAAGATGGTCCTGACGGGCAAGTACCGCCGGAGCCTCGGTCCCAAGTTCGGCCGCCTCTCTCCGGAGGTCGTCTCCGGGCTCCGCGAGGAGGGGACGCCGCGGATCTGGGTTCATGCCGTCTCCGTGGGCGAGGTGACGGCGGCCGCCCCGATCGTGACGGCGCTCCGCTCCCGTTTCCCCGGGGCGTGCATCGTCCTTTCGACAAGCACGGAGACGGGCCAGGAGATGGCCCGGAAACTGGCGACCGACGCGACGGTTCACATCTACTACCCCCTCGATATCCCCTGCATCGTCCGCAAGGTTCTCGACCTGGTTCGGCCCGACGTTTTCGTCCCCGTCGAGACGGAACTCTGGCCCAATTTCATCCGGCTCTGCCGGGAGCGGGGGGCGCGGATCGTGATGGCGAACGGCCGAATCTCGCCCCGCTCCTACCGCCGCTACCGCGCGACCAGCTTCTTCTGGAAAGCGATCCTCGCGGCGCTCGACGAGGCCGGCGTGATCTCGGAGATCGATGCACAGAGGCTTGCAGCCCTCGGGATGCCCCCCTCCCGGATTCATCTTCTCGGGAACGCGAAATACGACGGCCTCGCGGCCGGGGTCTCCCCCGAATTGGAGAAGGAGATCGCCGGTCGCCTCGGAATCGAGCCGGGGGAGGGGGTCCTGGTCGCGGGGAGCACGCACGAAGGAGAAGAATCGGTCATCCTGGAGGTGTATCAACGGCTGCTCGAACAGCGACCGGACTTCAAGTTGATCCTGATCCCCCGCCACATCGAGCGGGGGGAGGCGGTCGCGGAGCTGGTTCATCGGGCCGGGTTTTCCGACGCCATCCGGATGTCGGAGATCCGGGCGGGTCGAAGCCGCCGCGGGGAGCGGGTCGTTGTCGTCGATGTGATCGGCGAGCTCTTCAAGGTTTACAGTCTCGCCACGGTCGTCTTCTGCGGGGGGAGCCTCGTCCCGAAGGGCGGCCAGAACATCCTCGAGGCCGCCGCCTGGGGGAAGGTTGTCTTCCACGGGCCGCATATGGAGGATTTCCGGGATGAACGGGCCCTTCTCGAAGAGGCGGGTGCGGGGATCACGGTCCGGGACGGCGAGGAACTCTTTACGGGCATCCGGGCGCTTCTCGATGATCCGGATCTTTTACAGAGGAAAGGCGAAGCCGGACGCCGGGCGGTGGCGGCGAACCGCGGCGCCGCAGGGCGCTATGCCGATCTCATCGAGGGGTTGCTGAAATGAGAGATTTGAATTATTCCTGAAATTCGGTAAATCGTCATTCCTGCGAATCCCGGATCGGGGTCCGGGACAGGCACAGGAGGCCAGTTTTTTCAAGACCTGGATTCCCGCTTTCGCGGGAATGACAGTGCGGGGGGGGCACATAGGGGCGCTGTCCCCCTATTCAGACTTCGGCCCGTTTGAGGCACTCCGCCCACTTGTGGTCCACCCACCGCTGGAGCTGTCCCAATTGCTCCAGGCTCATCTTCTTGAACCGCCCCTGCCTCTCCACGAACTGGATCACCGGGGCGCGGGTTCCCTTTTCGGCCAGCGTTTTGCTCCGGCCGGTGAAACGGAACTTCCCGTTTTCGATCTCATAGAGGACGACGATCCCCGTCTCCACGGCGAGCCGACCGATCTTCACCGTGTCCTTCGGAGCAAAAACCCAGCCGGGGGGGCAGGGGGTTGCAATCTGGAGATAGCGGGTCCCCTTGATCCTCTTGGCCTTCACGAATTTGTCGTAGAGGTCGATCGGGAAGGAGGGGGATGTCGTGGCCAGGAAGGGGATGTCATGGCCCTCCATGATCTTCATCATGTCCTTTTTGTTCTGCTGCTTGGTGAGGACCGGCGTCGTTGTGGTCAGGGCGCCCATCGGGGTGGCGCTGGAGCGCTGCGTCCCCGTATTCATGTAGCCCTCGTTGTCGTAGCAGACGAAAATAAAGTCCGTTCCCCGCTCGGCGGCGCCGGAGAGCGCCTGGATGCCGATGTCGTAAGTTCCCCCGTCGCCGGCGATGGCGACGACCGTGATGTCGCTGCGGTTCATCGCCGCAAGCCCTGCCACCAGACCCGACGCCGAGGCCGCGGTGCTGGCGAAGGTGCAGTTCAGGGATGGGATGGCGACCGACGTCGTGGGGTAGAGGCCGTGGAGGACCGTGAGGCAACTTGCCGGGATGGTCAGGATCGTGTTCTCCCGGAGCGCCTTCAGGACGTAGCGGTAGGCGAGGGAAAGCCCGCAGCCCGCACAGGCGCGGTTCCCCGGCAGCATGTATTCTTCCTTGTGCACCTTAAAGAGTTTTTCCGGCATTTTATAACTCCGTAACGCAGTTGAGCCAGGTCTGTTGCTCCCGGTTTCCCCCGGCGATGGCCGCGAGGGAGGAACGGACGGCCTCGGCCAGTTCGTTGGCCTTGACATCGCGGCCCCCGAGGCCGGCAATGTAGTTGTGGACCGGCGTCTGGATGCCGGTCCCGTACAGGGCCGCTTTGATGTCGGCGGAGAGCGCCCCCTCGTAGCCGTAGCTGATGTCCTTTTCGAAAACGACGATGGCCGGGGCTTTATGGAAGGCCTCGCGGACCTCTGCGCGGGGAAAAGGACGGTAAACCCGGACGCCGACCACGCCGGCCCGGATGCCGCCTTCGCGGAGCAGGTCCGCCGCCGTCGTCGCCTCCGTGGCGATCGACCCCATGCCGGCGAGGAGGACCTCGGCGTCGTCCGCCTTGTAGGTCCAGAGCATCCCGCCGTGGTCGCGGCCGAAACGCTCCGCGTATTCACGGCAAACCTCCACGATCACATTCCGCGACCCCTCCAGCGCGTGTTGGAGTTTCCAGCGCATGTCCATGTAGCCGTCGCGGAGGACACCCTCCGCGTCCCGCCGCTGCCAGGGGAAGATGACCGGGTTGATGTTCCGGGGATCTTCCGGGCTGAGGATCGTATGGGGCTTATAGGGGGGGAGAAACTCGCCGACCTTATCGGCGTCGGGAATCTCCACGGGCATCATCGTGTGGGAGAGGACGAAGCCGTCGTAGCAGACCATTACGGGGCAATAGACTTGTTCGGCGATCCGGTAGGCCTGGATCACGGTGTCGATGATCTCCTGGTTGTCCCGGCAGTAGATCTGAATCCAGCCCGTGTCGCGCTGGGCGATGGAGTCCTGCTGGTCGTTGAAGATGGACCAGGGGGCGCCGACGCCGCGGTTCACGCAAGCCAGGACGATAGGGAGCCGGGAGCCCGCTGCCCAGTGGAGCTGTTCGTGCATGTACAGGAGGCCGTGGGATGAGGTCGAGGTGAAGGTTCGGGCGCCGACGGTGGATGCGGCAACGCAGACGGTCATGACCGAATGCTCGCTTTCCACCCGGACGTACTCGGCCTTGAGTTCGCCCCGTTCGACCCAGTTCGCGATCGTTTCGGTCACGGAGGTCGAGGGGGTGATCGGGTAGGCGGAGACGACCTGGACCTTGCAGAGCTTGACCCCGTAAGCGGCGGCCTGATTGCCGGTCATGATCCGGACGTCGCTCATTTTTTGACCTCCTCGTTGACCGCCATCGTGATCGCCTTCGCGGGGCACTCCTCCGCGCAGATGCCGCACCCCTTGCAGTAATCCAGATCGATCTTGACGGGGATGCCCGCGCTGACGATCCCGTCCGGACAGTAGAGCCAGCAGAGGTAGCAGGCCGGCCGGTTCTTGACCGAAGCGATGCATTTCGCATGGTCGATGACCGGGGTCAAGTCCCGCCAGTCCCCGGTCTTCCCCGCCTCGCCGACGGCCGGCTTGCACATGGCGGAGATGTTATCGTCTTTGGGTTCCATAAATTGCCTCCAAATAGGGACAGAGCCCCTATTATTTCGGAAATAATAGGGGCTCTGTCCCTATTTGGTTCCGAATGCTTGCCTCTTCGTAGGCGGCCCGGAGCGCCGCGATATTCGTCGCCGCCGCCCCGCCGGAGAGTTTCCACTTCAACCCCTTTTCCAAGTGTTCGAGGGAGACGAGACCCGACGCCTTTGCAAAGACCCCAAGCATCGGGGTGTTGACCATCGGCGCCCCTTCCTTGAGGAGATGGAAACGGATGGCGACCGCGGCCGCATCGAGCGTGGCGATATTCCAAGAACCCTCGATCTCAACCTCTTCCGCCTTCTGCGGGGTGTTGATCAGGAGCAGCCCCTTCGGTTTCAGCGAGCCCAGAATATCAACCACGCCGAAGAGCGACCAATCGAGGACAACGGCGATATCGGCCTTCTCGATCTGGGCGAAGGTCCGGATCGGGTGGTCGGAGATCCGGGTGGAGGCCGTGAGTGGCGCCCCGCGCCGTTCCGGGCCGAAGGTCGGGGCCGACGTGACCCCCTTGAATCCCTGAAGATAGGCCGATTCGGCGAGGATCTGCGCGGCGATGACGACGCCCTGTCCGCCGCGGCCGTGCCATATCACTTCGTACATGTCGTTTTCCTCAAACAATAGTGGCCGCAAACAAAAAAGGCCAAGGATCTTGAACCATGGCCTTTAGGATGCGCTGATTTTTTGGGGACGATCATCTCCTGAAAGCGATGGGTGATGGGCCTTTACCCATCCCGGGAAGAGCGAGGCGCAACAGGAGGCCCCGGCGAAGCAGGCCCCGATCGAGAGAAACCTTTCTGGTTGTCCTATCCATTTCCATCTATACCCCCGATTGCGAAAGCGACCGGACCTTAGAACAAAATCCGCGTGTTGTCAATAATGAATTTGCGCCACGCCCCCCTTCCTGTAGCCCTCCCTCTCGAAGGGGGAGGGCGGGGTGGGGGTGATTGATCCTTCGTTATGCCCGACTTGGGGCATGGAGGTTAGTCCATAACCCGGTATTTCAGAAGCGTCCAGAGGGCCGCGAAGCCGTGTTTCCAGGTGATCTTTTTCCCTTCCGCATAACTTCTACCGTAGTAGGAGATCGGGATTTCATAGATCCGCCACTGTTTGTTCTTGCAGATCTTGGCCGTCAGTTCCGGTTCGACGGAAAAATCATCGGACTCGATGCGGATGTTTTCGATCACCTCTTTCCGGAACATCTTGTAGCAGGTCTCCATGTCGGAGAGGGTCGTGTTGTAGAGGAGGTCCGTCAGGAGCGTCAGAAATCCGTTTCCCACCTTGTGCCAGAAGAGGTGGACCCGCTGCGGCTTTCCCCCGGAGAGCCGTGAGCCATAAACGACGTCGGCGACGCCGTCGCGAATAGGCCGGATCATTTCGATAAACTCGTTCGGATCGTACTCCAGGTCCGCATCCTGAATCGCGACAATTTCTCCCGTGACGTGGCCGAACCCCGTCCGCAGGGCCGCCCCCTTGCCCCGGTTCCGGTCGTGAAAAAAACGCTTCACCCGTTCGTCGAATTTCGCCTGTTCCAGGAGTTCCTTCGTGCCGTCCGTGGAGCCGTCATCGACGACGATGATCTCCGCGACAAAATCGAGATTCAGGACCTTCCCGACGATCTTCCGAACCGTTTCCCTTTCATTGTAAACGGGGATGACGACGGATAAAATTTTTGCTGTATTCATTTCGGCTCCCTTGCCTTCCTTGACGACCTTGTAGGCTTTATGGGGACACGATGCGGCATCGTGTCCCCATCCGGGCGTAGGGTGCGTCTCGACGCACCGTTCCTTTATCGGTGCGTTACGGCTTCCGCCTAACGCACCCTACGTCTACGTCTTTTTTCGGGCATCGAGGAGCCCGGGCCGGCGCCGGGTCCGGGCCGCTCCCCCGCAGACGCGGCCCTCTCCGGAGCGCCGGCGACCATGAAGAAAAGAAAAATGACGCTCGGCCACAACTGCAGAAAAAGGCGGTTCAGCGACGTGGCGAGGTGGTAGCCGAGATCGAGGGGGGTCAGCACGTAAACGAAGAAATAGCCGGCCGGCGTCAGCAGAAGGACGGCGGCGGTCCGGACGAGGCCGGTCCGGTCCCGGTCGTCGATCCTTGCGCCGGCGAGGAGCAGATAGACGATCAGCAGGAATAGCAAACCCTCGTTTTTTGTCCAGGCGCACAAACCGGCGGCGATTCCGGACAGAACCAGCGCCCCGGACCGATTCCCCGGGGAACGCGCCGGAAGGAAGAGCAGCACAAGGGTCGCCAGCATGAAGAAGGCGAGCGGAACATCCGCGAGCTGGGACGCCCCCATCATGATGAAAAGCGGGGTCCCAAGCAGGATCATGGCGGCCAGATAACCCTGGATCCGGCGCCGGAGAAACATGAGCGCGCACAGGAGGAGGCCGAGGGTGAGGAGGGTGAAGAGCAGCGCGAAGGCGGCCGGGATATAGATGCTGTCATTTCCGCTGTACTTCCAGCCGCGGACAATGGAAAGCGGGAGCAGCAGGGGGTAGTCCCAGTGGCTCCACTCCATCCCGCCGGCGAAGACCTCGCGCCAGGCCTCGCCGCTCCGGTAGAGGAAGCGGGCGTGCATGTTCCAGATCAGCCATGCGTCCCATTTGCCGTGGGGCTCCTTCAGGAAGGCGACGAGAAAAGAGCCGAGGGAGGCGAGGAGTTCGACGGCAAAGATGGTTGCGATCCAGGTCTCCAATTTCGATCCCGTTTTGGGAAGAGCGGCCTTGCGGTCCTGGAGCTGCGATTCCGCAGGACATTCCACCTCCCGACGGCCCCGCTCCCGAAAAACGTAAGCGATCAGGCCGAGCGCCATGCAGGCGGCGAGGTCGATCAGCGGGATGTAGCCCGAAAGCCCCGCCGGAAGGGAGAGAAAATAGAGGCATGCGCTCAGGCCGAGCCCGAGACCGCCGCCGACGAAAAGCCGGAGCAGCAAACCTTGGAGGTCGTTTCTCGGGGAAGGGAGAAAGATGAAGGTGGCCAGGACGCCGCTGATCAGCGAAAGAAGAAGGGCGACGAGAAAGAAAGCGATCATGGCTTCCGCTCTCTCCGGTAGAGGATGAGACCGTCTCCGAGATCCCGAAGCAGAACCAGGCCGTTCTTCTCCAGAAAACCGGGTGCGGGCGGTCCGTCGATAAAATTGCCGACGACGAGCGGAAGATCCGGGCTGTTCCGGACGATCCGCGGGGCCAGCGTGTATTGCGTCAGGACGTACTGGGCGAGAAATTCCACATTGGCAAAGGTTTTTTCCGCGGCGAAGATCTCCCCGTTTTCCACGGTGGTCACATAGCCGACGGCGCCGGAGGGGGAGAGCAGCGGCCGGAGCTGCGCGATTCGCGCCTCGTGGATCGTGACCGGGTCCGTCTCCGGCAGATCGGGGTAGGATCGGATGTTCTGCCACAGCAGGTTCAGGACGGCATAACCGGTCAGAACGACCAGCAGGAGCCATCCCGCCGTCGCACGGTATTTTGCGATCAATTGGACCAGCTCCTTCAGACCCGATAATAATTTTGCAAACAATACAACGTCATGGGGAAGAGAAGCAAGCTCATCTTCGGCAGTCGGAAATTGGGGACTGTCCCCAATTTCAATAAATCATCGCCTCCAGCCGCTCCATCAGCGGGGGGAGCGTGGCGGGGGCGAGGGCGGAGATCGCGACGGCGTCGAAACGTGCGCAGAGGGTTTCGAGAAGCGCCCGGTCGGCGACGCGGTCCATCTTGTTGAAGACCCGCAGGGTCGGCTTGGCCGTAAGCTCCAGATCTTGAAGGATCTTCTCGACCGCCGTGATCTGCGCCTCGAAGGCGGGGTTGCCCGCGTCGATCACGTGGAGGAGGATGTCCGCCTGCTGGAGTTCGTCGAGGGTCGCCCGGAAGGCGGCGACAAGCTCCTTCGGCAGCTCCCGGATGAAGCCGACCGTGTCGGTGATCACCGCCTCGGTGTCGCGGGGGAAGCGGAGGCGCGAGCTCTTCGGGTCGAGCGTCGCGAAGAGACGGTCCTCGGTGAAGACGTCGCTTTTCGTCAGCGCGTTCAAGAGCGTCGATTTGCCGGCATTGGTATAGCCAACGATCGAGATGACGGGGAGGCCCGCCCGATCACGCCGGCCGCGCCGCTGTCCCCTCGCCTTTTCGATGTTCTTCAGATCCTTTTCCAGGTGGTGGATCCGCTCCCGGGTCCGCCGCCGGTCCACCTCCAACTTGGTCTCGCCGGGGCCGGTGCCGCCGATCCCCCCCGCCAGCCGGGAGAGACCCGCATCCTGCTGCGTGAGGCGGGGCAGGCGGTACTTGAGCTGGGCCAGTTCCACCTGGATCTTCCCCTCCCGGCTGTGGGCGCGCTTCGCGAAGATGTCGAGGATCACCTGGGTGCGGTCGATCACCTTCATCTCGGTGGAATCGGCGAGCGAGCGGATCTGGGCGGCGGTCAGTTCGTGGTCGAAGATGAGCAGGTTCGCGTCCATCTGCATGGCGCGGATGACGAGATCCGAAAGTTTTCCCTTGCCGATCAGGAACCGCGGGTCCACCTCGGACCGGCGCTGGATGACGGCATCGAACACCTCGACGCCGGCGGTGCGGCAAAGTTCCTTGAGCTCCGTGATCGACTCCTCGCCGTCGGAAAGGGATCGCGTTTCGACGCGGACAAGGATCGCGCGATCGACGGCCTCCACCTTGCGCGTCGTCTGTTTTTTGGTGAACTCGCCTTCGAGGGCCGCGATGAAGGCGGTAAAATCGAGATCCATCTCCGCGGGGCGCCGGGGATCGAGGGTTTGCCAGTATCGCCCTTCCGGGTTTTCGGGAATCAGATGGGCGGTGCGGGCCAGGCCGGGGAGGCCGTCATCGCCGGCGTCGATGGCGCAGACGAGATCGAGACGCAAGAGCGCGAGGTCGGTGAGGTCGTCCGTGGTGAGCTCTTCGCCGGAGAGGTGGGTGTGGATCAGGCGGAGCCCCTTGAAACGGCGGGAGGAGGAGCGAAACCCGTCGAGATTCGGGATCAGGATGTTGTGGTGCGATCCGACGATGACATAGGCCGCCTCGCCGCGGCGGGTGATCAGGATGCCGATCTGACGGTTGATCTCCCGGGAGAGCTCCGTGAGCTCGCGGGCCAGGTCGTGGGTGACGATCCGCTCCGGCGGGATGCGCCGCCGGTAGAGCTGCCCGATCCGCTTGATTTCGACCGGCGCGAGGCCGGTCAGGTTGCCGTGTATCTTCTCGATGATCGCTCCCTAATGAAGGGGACAGGCTACTTAATTCCTTAATTCTTACTTGAATTTGTGCGGGTTGACCCGCTTTTCCATCCCGTCGAGGAAGGATGACCAGGCATTCGTCCGGAACGGGGCAACCCGTTTTTCTGTTTCTGTTGCCCCACAGGCGGGGCATGCCGGCGACGCCTCCCCGACCTTCATGATCCGCTCGAAGCAATGGCCGCAGGCCGTGCACGCATATTCGTAGATCGGCATGGATTCCTCCGAGGCCCGAATGGCCCTCTTCCGTTCCCCAAGATTACAGGAATCCATAGCACGCTCCGGCGCGGTCGGTCAAGCGGCGCTGTTTTTTTATCTTTTGATGCGAAGGGGGAAAATATTGTGCATTCTATAAGGAAATGGCTACCAGACGGTATTGACGTGGGGAAGGTCCCGGAGAACCGAATCTTTCGCGATGAGGGGAAGGTTCAGATATTTTGCTGTGGAAACGATGATCTTGTCGTGAAGTTCCGGAATGTCCCTCAGGTCGATCATTTTCTGAAGAATGGAAAGGTCCAGGGAAATGATGAAATAATTTTCACTTTTGGTGATCTTCGTGAACAATTTCCGGAAATCAAAAGCAACCCGCTTTTTGTCAAAAATACTCAATGCCTCGGCGATGACGATGGAAGGGACAAAGAGGACGTTCTTCCCTTGTTCACATTTTTGGAATATTTGGGTAGCTTGCGGTCCCAATTTTGGGTTGTCGGTAAACCACCACAGGAGTGCATGCGTGTCGACTACATAGTTCATGGGTGCTTATATCCTGGTTTTGCCATAAAGGGTGCCTTTCGCAAACGCGATGTCTTCCTCTGAAATCTCGACATTCGGAACAATTGCCTTCAGTTTGGCAATCTTTTTACCGGTTGGACCGAGCTTCTTGAGAACGGACAGCTTCAGCGCCACGACATCCTTTTCGATAGCCAGGATCTTATCCAGCATTACTTTGTTGAAATCGGACACCGAGTCCGATGATGCAACTTGCTTCATGTTCATCACCTATATCGGGCAATGCAGACTCCTTCCATGTCATTATAAATAAAACGGCGATATTTTCAACCACAAAATTTATCAACCTGGTGGTTTTCAGCTCAATCCGAGATGCTTTTTGACCTCCGCCATGTTCATGGGTGACCGTAACGAGCACCCATGAAAGCGGTGATAAAAAAGCCCCGGGGCGTGGTGTTCCCCGGGGCGGGTTTGATGGTTACAACTTTTCCATCAGAATCAAACGGCCTGAATTAGAAGCTCAGCGAGAGTTTGTTCATCAGGATGTAGTCGTTGCCGATCACGGCAGCGGAGTTGGTTCCCTTGAAGTAATCGCCGGTCCACAGATAACCGGCGCCCACCATGTAGCTCAGGTTGTCGTAGATCTTGTAGCTCGCCTTGACGTCGAATTCAATCCCCAGGTTCTTGGAGACCTCATTCGCGAGAGACTTGTCTTTCGCTGCGGAGGTCATAGCCAGCTCGAGGTTCAGTTTCGGCGTCGGGTTGAAGCCGCCGAAGACGTTGTAGAGCAGGATGTTGGCCTTTCCGCTGTTGGCCACGTTGGTTCCTACGCCGCCAGCCCATGTGGCCATGTCATTGTTCATCAGGATCAGGGCCGGGTTCCAGTCGGCGCCGCCGCCCCCACTGGAGTTGTCCGTGTCGTCGGTGGCATTGTCGTCGCCGGAAGACCAACCGACCTGGGCGCCAATATAGGCAGGCCCCAGATTCGTCTTCAACAGCGCGTAGGCGGAATAGCCGTTCTTTTTGACATCCGTGGCGCCGGCTCCATTATCAAACTCCTTCGCATTGCCGCCCCAATAAGCCATTTCAGCCTCGACATAAACCGGGCCGAACGTCGCCTTTAGGTAAGGTGTAAGAAGGTGAAGCCTGGTCCGGAAGGGGGTTGCCGCCAATCTGTCTGTGTTGTTAACGAGGTACCCGTAGAGGAGACCGGCATTCCCGCCCTTGAAGCCGTAAACAGCGGCGAGGAAGTAGTTGTCGGCGTCTGCATCGGCCTTGCCGGTGTATCCGGGTACGGCGCTGGTGTCGGCTTCGAAGGCCTTCTCGTAGATGCCCAGCAGGGTC
>Ga0100398_1000477_pt1 | contig 36647 bp, 32 predicted proteins | sample CryGeymeta201522_FD_81568 | JGI IMG/M metagenome (GOLD analysis project Ga0100398, IMG submission 81568) | Groundwater microbial communities from Crystal Geyser aquifers in Utah, USA - Crystal Geyser metaG 2015-22 | ecosystem: Environmental > Aquatic > Deep subsurface > Groundwater | place: USA...
CCCCGGGGTGGCACCCGGGGTGGCACCCGGCGAAGTGGCGGGCAGCCCGCCGTCCAGTTCGTCATCGGTCAGGATGGGTTTCTTGGCCATGGTCAACCTCTTGTTCGTGCCGCAGCGCCAGTGCCCAGGGCAATGGCCGCGCGGGTCGTGCGGATCCGATCCTGCGCCTCCGCGTGGCTTGGCGGGACGGCAGGCAACATGCAAGTCTTAGCATGATCACGCCGAAGGTGAAGGAATTTGGCGCTGGTCGCGAGTGGGGGAAACCCACCGGTGCGGGGCGGTCTTTTTCACGGAGCCGTGTGGGCCGGGTCCTTTCGGATCAGTCGATGTCGGTCCCGCCCGCACCCGCCCCCCGCGCGCGGCTGGCCTCGGTCGCCGGGGCCAGGATCCGCGCGGCGAAGGCAGCAAGGACGGTAGCCGCGTGGGGCGAGAGAGCAACGCGGTCCTGCATGGCGATGGCGGAACGCGCCGGGCCGTCCACCCGCTCGATCCGCACCATGAACGGGCCGCCCGGCATGGCAGCACCCTCCAGACCAGCGGCCCGGACAACACACATCGTGCCGCCCGCCGACAACCGGACGCAACTGCTTTCGGCCAGATCGGCAAGGAAGGGCAGCAACAACATCGGCTCCAGTACCGGGCCGACCTCTGCATCGGGCACCCGCCCCGCATCCGACAGGTAGGCCCCAAGGATCAGCGGGCAGATCGCTGCCCCCGCAGGCTCCAAGTCCGTCAGGCGCGGCACCAGCGCCCCATGGGCCATCCCGTCCGTCGCCTGCAACAGCCGCGCCAGCGCACCGGCTCCGTCAAGACCCCGCGCCGCCAGCCACCGCGCCGCACGGCCCGCATCCTCGGCCACGCCGAACGCCCGCCCCGCCCCGCGCGCGGCCTTGAACCCAAGCGCCTGCACCTCGCCCAAGGCCAGATCATCGACCATGCCATCCCTCACCGCGCCACCGGCGGCGGGTAGCTCCAGTCATCGGCATCGCCCTGCGCCAGATCGTCGGGGTAAGGCGCATTGGCAAACATCGTGATCCGAATCCACCGGTCCGAGCGTGGATCGAACCGTGTCGCGCCGAAGAAACTCAGTTTGGCGCGCAACAGGTCGATCGGGACCATGGCGGCATGGGTCGTGTTGTCCCTGATCTCGCCATAGGGGTGCTCGGCGGCGATCTGCACCCGGCGCACGGTGTGGCGATGTTGGGGCGCGCGCAGCACGAAGGCGGCCACGGGGCCGCTTTCCCCCGCCAGCGCCCGGTGCAACTGCGCCGCGTCATGTCCGGGGCACAGCGGATGGGCATAGGCATCCAGATCCGCCTCCGCCCGCTCGCCCAGGCGCGGCTCCTGCTTTTCGGCGGAGGTATACCAGATACGCGCGCGGGCCTCCGGCGCGTCCCAATCGGTGGCCAGGGCGCGCGGATGCACCGCCTCGATCAGCGCACGCAATTCGGCCACGTCCATCCGCCCATCGATCCGCCCGCCACTTTCATCCGCCGCCATGCAGCCCGCCGCCCCGTCGACCAGGGCCCCGTAGGGCTCCAGCAACAGCGCGGCCAATTGCTCCTGCCCTTCCAGCCCCATGGCCGCCTGCCCCCAGCGCCAGAGCCGGTCCCAAGGGTCGTCCTCAAACAGATCGGCCTCCGACAGATGCATCGTCAGCGCCGCCATGTCCGCGCGCAACTCCGCCAGCTTGGCGATCTGGGTCGGATGGTCCGAGCGCCAGTCGCGCGCATTGACCTCCGCCCGGGCCACCACGTCGCGGAACCTCGCCACCGCAGCGCCCGAGGCCCGCGCCAGCCCCCGCACCTCTGCCAGCGCCCATTCGCGCGCCGCGATCCAGTTGTGGATCAGGCGCGGGTGGTTCACCAGAAACGGCGCCATCCCGAGACCGGTGGAATTGCCGATCCCAAGCCGCCGCCGCATCCCGGGCGACAACCGCACCGCCTGCGGGTTCGCCGCCCGGGCCATGTGCTCCACCAGATCCGCCACGAAGGCGCGGATCAACCAGACGGTCAGCATCTCCGCCTGGAACGGCGCGCGCATCTCGGCCCGGTCCGCGATGACATCCCGGTCCGCCGTGCCGAACTTGGCCGAACCGTAGACGGCGGTCGTGCGCATCAGGTAGCCGACCGCGTCCACCAGTGCGGCATCGGGCTGCCGTCCCTCGGCCAGCCGCGCCACCACGTGATCCCACAGCCGGACCGAGCGGTTCGCCCGGCTCAACGTCAATTCCCGGCCCGACACGCGCCCCGCCTCCTGCAACGGCACATTGGCGCGCAGACGCGCGATATCGCCCGCATCCGGGACCCCGTCGAACAGGGCGAACGTGGCATCCCATGCCGTCGCGATCACCCGGTCGGAGCGTTGATCGTCGGGCAGGTCATGGGCGAAGGCGACCAGCGAATAGGCCCGCTCCGGCCCCTTGGCGGTGTAGACGGCATGGCCCACGCCGCGCGCATCCACGTCCCATTCGGGCCGGAAGAACCGCCACCCGTCCTGCTTCATGCGCCGCAAGAGCACCCGCATGAAGCTCAGCCGGGACGGATGGGACGACCCCATCCGGTCAAGCCGCATCACGACTTGCGGATCGCGCAGCGGGATCGGCTTGTGCGCCGGCGCCGTCATTGTGGACCGAAGTTCTTGTCGAAGAAGTCCAGCCAGTTGGCGCCCATCACCGCCGCCACGCCCGCCGCGTCGAAGCCTGCGACGCGCAAGCCCGCCTCCAGCCCCGGCATGTCGGCGTTGGACCGGAACCAACCCGGCTGCGGCGGGAAGCCCGGCGCCTCGACCGATCCCTCGCCGTAATCCACGCACTTGGTCCAGCGTCCCACGCGCATCCATTCCACCACGCTGTCCGGCTGATCCTGACACAGATCGCTGCCGATGCCGAAATGCTGCACGCCATACCGTTCGGCCATATCCGCAATCATCCCGCAGAACGCGTCAAGGGTGCAGGCGCTGCCGCCCTTCAGGTGATGCGGATACAGCGAAAATCCCATCATGCCACCGCCCGCCACCACGGCCTCGATCACCTCCGCGCGCTTGTTGCGGCGTGCGGGATGCCATTCAAACGGGTTCGCATGGGTGATCGCGATGGGCCGCGACGACACCTCCGCCGCCTCGATGGTGGAGCGATCCGCCGAATGGCTCATGTCCACCACAAGCCCCACCCGGTTCATCTCCGCCACCACCTCGCGCCCCATGCGGGTCAGGCCGGGATCTTCCGCCTCGTAGCAGCCCGTCGCAAGCAGGGACTGGTTGTTGTAGGTCAGTTGCACGAAGCGCAGCCCCAGCGTGTGCAGCACCTCCACCAGCCCGATATCATCCTCGATCGGCGCGGGCGTCTGCGCGCCGAAGAGGATCGCGGTGCGCCCCGAGGCCTTCGCCGCGCGCACCTCCGCGCCGCTGCGCGCTTGCACGATCAGGTCGCCATGCTCTGCAAACAGCCGGTTCCAGCGCTCGATCCGAAGCACCGTCTCCCGGAACATCTCGTGATAGGCCAGCGTCACATGGACCGCATCGACGCCGCCCGCGCGCATCTGCTCGAAGATCGCGCGCGACCAGTTGCAATATTGAAGACCATCAATGCGCATGCGCGATGGTTTCCTTCCTGCGCGGCCGGGTCAAGCGCGATGGCGGGCCTGCCCGGTCCGCCGCGCCGGTCAACTGGAGAAATGGATCGGAAACTTCGCCCGCACCGCCCGGTCGATATCCGGTGCCACCATGCACCCCGCCTCGGCCATGATCGCCAACCGCCTGCGGCGCGCATTGGCCAACAGGTCGGGCTTGCCGTTCTCTTCCCATTCCTTCGGGCTCATCCGGTTGCCCAGCCGCGGATAGACGAAATCCGTTTCCATCAACGCCAGCGTCTTGTCGGTGCCAAGATAATGCCCGTTGCCGCCAAGGCAGACCTCTGCCATCTGGTCCAGCGCCAGGGTGGCGTCGTTCACCTCGATGCCGCGCACGCAGCGCAGCGCCTGCCCGATCAGGTCATCGCTCAGCACCAGGCTGTCGAGGCAGAACCCCAGCAGCGAGGCATGCATCCCCGCCGCCTCGTAGACCATGTTCAACCCCGACAGTCCCGCCATGACGTTGGAACACATCTGCTCCCACCCGGCCTGCATGTCGGGCATCTTGGCGTCCGACGCGCCGCCGGCCGCGCCGCCGGGCAGGCCGTAGAACTGGTGCATCTGGGCGCAGGCCGCGCTCATCAGCGCCTGCTCGCCCGACCCCAGGCACATCGCGCCCGTGCGCAGGTCCAACCCGAACGGCCATGTGCCGAAGATCGCGGGAAACCCCGGCGAGATCGCGTTGACATAAACCAGCCCGGCAAGGCACTCCGCCGTCGCCTGCACCACCGCGCCGGCAATCGTGGACGGCGCAGTCGCCCCCGCCATGCCCGCCGACAGCAGCAACACCGGCATGCCCGCCCGGATGCAACGCTCCATCGTCTCGCAGCTTTCGGTGGCGAATTTCATCGGCGGCACGACGAAACAGTTGGAGTTCGAGATGAAGGGCCGCGCGCGCCACGCGTCCTCGCCGCGCGCGACCATGTGGATCAACTCCATGCTGGGGCCGACATGGGACGGGTCCGAGAACGACACGCCGACATGTTTCGCCGTCCCCGCCACCGCGCCGTAGATGGTGTTGAAATCCATATGCAGGTTGTCCTTGATATCCCGGCATACCATTGGTCTCTGGAAGAAGTGCACGTTATCAAGGGCTTGGGTCAGGCGCGCCGCATCATGCAGGTCCTGCGCGGTGCATTCGCGGTAGGTGTTGGTCTCTGCATCGACGATATGCACCGCCGCGCCCGCGGTGCCGAAATGCACCCGCCCACCCGACAGGTGCAGGTCAAGGCGCGGATCGCGGGCAAAAAGCGTGATGCCCCGCGCCGCCTTGGCCAGCGCGTCCGAAACCACCGCGCGGGGAAACCGAACCCGGCCATCCTCGCCCAGCACAGCACCCACGCCCACCATCGTGTCTATGCCCGATTGCGGTGCGTCGGCCAGCCCGATTTCCTCCAGCGCGGTCAGGGCCGCTTCGTGGATCTGCGCCACCTGCGCGTCGGTCAGTACGCGCAGGGTGCCGCCCTCCATTCCCGCCCGGATCGGGCGCATCGCATCGGGCAAGGCGGCGGCGCGTGCCGCCACGCGGGCGGCGCGCCCGCTGCGGCGGCCCTTGGGTTCCGCGACCGGATCGACAACATCAGTCATTGGCTGCACCCTTCTGCAACAGATCATCAATATCGGCACCATCCGCGCCCGCCTTCAAAACTGTGAAATCGCCCCGCGCCAGGCCCGCCATCCCGTCGCGGATCGCGGCATGGGTCAGGCGCGCCAACTGGCTGCCCAGCGATACGCGCCGCACGCCCATCGCCGCCAGATCGCGCAGCGGCACATGACGCAGCGGTCCCGCCGCCAGCGCGTTCACCGGTGCGTCCAGCACGTACAGAATCGCGCGCAGTTCCGCCTCGCCCGGCGGCACCGGCAGGTAGAGGCACCCGGCCCCCGCGGCCTCGAAGGCCCGCAGGCGAGCGATCCCCTCGGCAAGGCCATAGACCCCGTGCATCACGCCATCGGCCCGCGCCGTCAGCACGAAGGGCCGCCCCAGCGCGCGCGCCGCCGCGACGCCCGCCCGGATCCGCTCCACCGCCAGGTCGAACGGATAAGCCGCCACGCCGCCCCCGAAGCCGACATCCTCGATCCCACAGCCCGACAGGCCCGCCTCCGCCGCCAGCCGCACGGTTTCGGCCACCTCCTCGGGCGCGTCTCCGAAGCCGTTCTCCAGATCGCCCGAGACCGGAACCCCCACCGCCGAAACGATCTCGGCCGCGTGGGCCAGCGCCTCGTCGCGCGAAACCGTGCCGCCGTCGGGCCGACCCAAGGTGAAGGCATGGCCCGCCGAGGTCGTGGCCAAGGCCACCGCCCCCATCGCCGCCATCATCCGCGCCGATCCGCGATCCCACGGGTTCGGCATCACGAAACAGCCGGACCGGTGCAGGTCGGCGAAGGCCGCGTGGCGTGCCGCCATCGTCATGCCGGCACCCGGATGCGGCTGGCGATTTCGCGGATATGGGCCGGGCCCACCTCGCAACAGCCGCCCACGATCGTGGCGCCCTGGTCGATCCACGCCATGACGTGATCGGAATAGACCTCCGGCCCCATGTCGCGCCGCGCCGCCAGGGCATCGACGGTCGGCGCGTCCTTCAGGAAATCCTTGGTGATCTGCGTGAAGCCGTTGGCATAGGCTCCGAACGGCAGGCCGCTTCGCCCCAGCACCTCCAACGCGCGCGGCATCGCCTCGGGCGAGGAGCAGTTGGCCAGAATTGCATCCACGCCGTCCAGCATCGGGACGACATCCGCCAGGGCTTCGCCCGAACGCAACCGGCGGCCATCCTCGTCATCCACCGTGAAGGCCAGCCACAGCGGGACCCCTTGGGGCACCCCGAGCCCCGACGCGCCCTCGATCACCGCGCGCGCCTGCGCCAGCGAGGCGATGGTCTCCGCGATCAGCAGATCGACGCGCGGCGCCAGCAATCGCGCCACTTCCGCGTAAAGCGCCACGGCCGCGACATGGTCGGGCGCCACATCGGCCCGGTAGGACGCGCCCAACGGCCCGATGGACCCCGCAATCCGCCCCGTCCCGCCGCCCAGCACATGGCGCGCCCGCGCCGCCTCGGCCTGGACCAGCGCCAGGTCGTGCAGCGCCTCGAACTCGGCCTCCAGTCCCGCGCGCGCCAGCCGGTCGCGATGGATCGCGTAGGTATTGGTCGTGGCAACCTGCGCGCCCGCCGCGAAATAATCGCCGTGCACCTCGCCCACCAGGTGCGGCTGCCCGCGCATCACGTCCGTGGACCACAGAGGCGTCGGCGGCAGGCCCGACCGCGCCACCAATTCCTGCCCAATGCCGCCATCCAGAAGTGTGATTTCAGTCATCTCCGCGCCTCCACCGACAGATCGCGGCCCGCCAGAAGGCCCGCCGCAGCCACCATCAGCCCGCCCGAGATGCGGTTCAACCAGACATCGCCACGCGCCCGCACCCGCCCCAGCGTCCGCGCCGCGATCCAACCCCATGCCACCAGCGTCAGGCCATCCACCACCAGATAGGTCGCGCCAAGGATCAGCAACTGCGGTAGAACCGGCGCGCTCGCATCGATGAAGTGCGGAAACAGCGCGCCGAAGAACACCACCGCATACGGATTGGCCGATGACGTCACGAAGCCCTGCCGGAACAGCGCACCGGGCCGGGCCGCCCACGCGGCTTCTGGCCCCCTGTCCGCCTCCGGGCGCGACACGATCAGCCGCAGCCCGATCCAGGCCAAATAGGCGACGCCACCCCATTTCACGATCCACAAGGCATCTGCCGAGGCCGCGATCACCGCCGTCAGCCCGAAGGCCGCCGCACTCATTTGCAATGCGTTCGCCGACAGATCCCCCGCCACCGTGGCAAGGCTCCGGCGCAACCCGTGACGCGCCGCGTTCGACATGATCAGCAGCTGGCTCGTATCGGGCGGCGTGGCGAAGAAAGCCACCAAAACCCCCAGATAGATCAGATAGACCTCCACGCTCACGCCCTGAGCCTTTCGTTCCCCGCGTCCCAGACCGGGCCGTCCCCCAGCACCTCCGCACGGCACATGTCCCCGAAGATATTCACCTCCAGCGCGGTCCCCGGCGCAGCCAGATCGGCCTGCACCATGGCCAGCGCGACGGAATGGCCGACGCGGTAACCCCATGCCCCGCTCGTGGTCTCGCCCACCACCGCGCCATCCTTCACGATCGTGGACATGGCAGGCGCATCCGCCGCCCCGGCATCCACCTTCAACACCGCGAAGCGCTTGGCAACGCCCCGCTGCTTTTCCGCCAGAAGCGCCGCCTTGCCCGGGAAATCCTGTGGCTTGTCGAACTTGACGAAGCGTTCAAGCCCACCTTCCAGCAGCGAATAATCGGTGCTCAGATCGCCCTTCCACGCGCGATACCCCTTCTCGATCCGCAAACTGTTGAGCGCCCACATCCCGAAGGGTGTCGCCCCCGCCGCCAGCACCGCGTCGTAAAGCGCGGGGATATCGGCAATGGCCGCGTGGATTTCCCAGCCCAGTTCGCCCGCGAAACTGACCCGCACCAGCATGCAGTCCACCCCGGCCACCCGGGCGGCCTGATGGCTCAACCATGGCAGGGCCAAGTCGGCCTCCGTCTCCAACGCCTCGAACAGCGCGCGGGATTTGGGCCCGGTCACGATCAGCGTGGAATACTCCGCCGTGTGATCGGTCAGGCTGACGCCCTCCGGCAACCCGGCCCGCCACAGCATCTCGTGGTCGTGCCACTGCGCCGCCGCCGCAGTGATCAGCGTGACGTCATCCTCCCCATGGCGGATCACCGACATCTCCGTCAGGATGCGGCCGCGCGCGTCCGGGAAATAGGCAAGGTTGAGGCGCCCCACCTTCGGCAAGCTGCCCGCGATGCGGCCCCGCAGCCACTCCGCGGCCCGCGCACCCTCCAGCTTGAAACGCGAGAAGCCGGGCAGGTCCAGCACGCCGACACCGTCTCGCACCGCCTCGCATTCCGCGCGCACCCGCGCCTCCCACGGCCCCGCGCGATCCCAGGTCTGGCTCGCCTCCAGCGAGGTATCGTCGCCCGGTGCCGCGAACCAGTTCGCCCGCTCCCATCCGGCATAGGCCCCCATCTGGCCGCCCATCCCGCGCACCCGCGCATCCACCGGCGAAAGCCTCCGGTCCCGCCCGGCAGGCCACGATTTCCACGGGAAATGCATTCCGTATTCGTGGCCATAGGTTTCCAACGCCTTGTCGAGACAATAGGCCTGATCGGTGAAATCGGTGTAACGGCGCGGATCGCAGGTCCACATGTCCCACTCCGTCGCGCCTTCGATGATCCACTCGGCCAGAACCTTGCCCGCGCCGCCCGCCTGCACGATCCCGAAGGTGAAGGAATGTGCCTCGAACGCGTTCACCACACCGGGCATCGGGCCGATCATCGGCATGCCATCGGGGGCGTAGGGAATGGGTCCGTTGATGTTGCGCCCCACGCCGCCCTCGCCCAGAACCGGCACGCGGGCCATGGCATCCTCGATATACCATTCCAGCCGGTCCAGATCGTCGGGGTAAAGCTGGAAGCTGAAGTCTTCGGGCATCGGGTCGTCCGGCGTCACCCAATGGGCGCGGCAGTTCCGCTCATAGGGGCCAAGGTTCAGGCCGGTCTTGTCCTGCCGCAGGTAGTAGGAGCTGTCGACATCACGCACCAGCGGCAGCTTGCGCCCGTTGGCGCGCGTCCATTCCGCCACGGCGGGGATTTCCTCGGTCAGGAAATACTGGTGGCTCAGCACCACCATCGGCACCGTGCGCCCGCCATGGGGCTTGAACCACTCCCCCACGCGCTGCGCGTAGTAACCGGCGGCATTGACGACGTATTCGCAGCGGATCTCGCCCTGCTCCGTCTCGACGATCCACTCGCCGTTTTCGCGCCGCACGCCGGTGGCGGGACAGAACCGCACGATCCTCGCACCCAGATCCCGCGCGCCCTTGGCCATCGCCTGCGTCAACTGCGCGGGGTCGATATCGCCGTCATAGGGATCGTAGAGGATCGCGCTCAGGTCATGGGTCTCGAGAAACGGATACATCTCGCGCGCCTCGTCATTCGACACCATTGCCATGTCGATGCCCTGATATTGCGCCATGCCCAGCACCCGCTGGAATTCCTGCGCGCGCTCTTTCGTGTGGCCCAGCCGCAGAGATCCCGTGACGTGATAATTCATCGGATAGACGACATCCTCGGCCAGGGTCCGATACATCTCCAGCGAATAGCGCTGCATGTTCAGCACCGCCCACGAGGTCGAGAAATTCGGGCAGTTTCCCGCAGCGTGCCACGTGCTTCCCGCGGTCAGCTCGTTCTTCTCCAGCAAGACGCAATCGGTCCATCCCGCCTTCGCCAGATGGTAGAGAGAGGACGTGCCGACAGCCCCTCCGCCAATGATCACCACGCGCGCCGTGCCGGGTAGGTCCGCCATGTGTCGTCTCCTGTGCTGGAGGCAAACTATCGCCGTGAATCTTTCCCACTTCAATTCGCCAGACACATCTGTTTTGATCGGACAAACCGATAACCCGTGCCCGCGTCATCTTTTCCGATATACTCCGGGGGTCCGGGGGCTGGCCGCCATGGAGCCGCGCCCATGCAAATCGACCAGATCGAAACCTTCCTCGACCTTCTCGACACCCGCTCGTTCAACCGCACCGCCGACCGCCTCGGGGTGACACAATCCACCATCTCGGGCCGGGTGAAGGCGCTGGAGAAGGCCCTCGGCGAACGGCTCTTCAACCGCTCCCGCTCCGGCACCGAACCCACGACGGCCGCCCTGCGGCTGGAACCCCATGCCCGCACCCTGCGCCGCGCCTGGGCCGATGCGCAGGCGGATGTGAAACCCTATGGCACGGCGGTGAGGCTGCGCATCGGCATCCAGCACGACCTGCTTGAAAACCACGCAGGCGACTGGCTCGCCGCCCTGCGCGCGGCCCTGCCCGACAGCGGCTTCTACGTGGAAGGCGACTACAGTCGGCAGATGTGCCGCGACCTCGAAACCGGCAGCCTCGATCTCGGCGTCGTCTACACGCCCCGCCCCGCCCCCGATCTCTACTTCGAGTCGATGGGAGAGGTCGCCTACCGGATGATCTCCACCACCGCCCGGACGCTGGCCGAGGTCGATGCCGCCACCTACATCCTGCCCAACTATGCCCCCGCCTTCGCGCAGACCCATGCCTCGCTGCTGCCGGGCCTGTCCGAAGGCTCTGTGTCCTCAGGCCAGGCCGCCGCCGTCCGGGGGCTGTTCACGGCGCTCGGCGGCACCACCTACCTGCCCTCCGAGACCGCCCGCACCCTCATCGCCGAGGGCACCGCCCACCCGGTCCCCGACGCCCCCGCGATCCACCAACCCGTTTTCGCCGCCATGCACCTGCGCAACCGCCACCGTGCCGCCTTCCGCCGGATGACCAAACTCCTGCGCGACCGCATCCCGGGCTGAACGCCCGACTCCCCGCTCCCCCTGCTTCACCTTTCCTCAAATACTCCGGGGGAGGCCGCAGGCCGGGGGCAGCGCCCCCTCTTATCCCCCCCCGGCCGGGGGCAGCGCCCCCCCCTTACCCCCCAGACAGCACGAAGGATCGCTGGCGCGACGGGGCGGGCGGGTAGGCGGCGCGCCAGCGATCCGCCCGCAGCGGACCTGAATGCGCGGCGCGTCCAGGGTCATCGACGACGCCGCCGCCCTGTTCCGTATCCCTGTCCGATCGGGCAGTGGACTGGCACGTCGCTCTCCGCACCCTCGATGCTCCGGCTGTGACCGCTCAGCAAGTTGTGCATCCGGTCCGGGGTTGGGCTGCAAGTGCCAAACCACGGCCGAGGATCCCGAAGGATGAACACCCCGCATCATGGGGCCCGCCTGACCGTCCATGGTCAAGAGCCGCTCGTTGCCCGCCACACCGAAGGGCGGCCAGTGGCGCAAAAACCCTGCAAACGCTTGCTGTTTCGTCACCGAAATCGGCTTTTCAGACAGGGATCAATGGCTTGACCCCTCTGCGCCATCCCGGGCACCCCGCCGCACGAACACTTCATACCCCTCTTCCTCCGGCTCGTCATCCACCAGCTCCATCGGGAACCCCTCGGCCCGCACGTCCAGCCCCGTCGCCGCCTCCAGCAACTCGATCATCCGGTCGCTCTGCGCGGCGTGCCCCAGCATCCGCTGCCCCTCGGTCAGCATCGCGATCATCTTGGGCGACAGCTCCAGCCCCACCCCGAACCGGTCCGCGATGGCCTGGAACAGGCCCACATCCTTCTGCACCAGATCGAGCGTGAAATTCACATTGCGCGAACCCGACAGGATCAGCAGGCTTTCGGTCTCGTGCACGAAGGACGTGCCGGACGAGACCGCGATCGCCTCGTAGGTCGTGGCCATGTCCACGCCTGCCGCGCGCATCACCGTCAGCGCCTCGCACAGCAGCAACAGATGTCCCGTCGCCAGGTAATTCGTCATCACCTTCAACGTGCTCGCCGCCCCCAACGGCCCGGTATGCAGCACCCGCCGCCCCATCTTCGTGAGCAGTGGAAAGACCCGGTCGAAGACGTCCCGCTCCCCCGACATGTAGATCGAGATATTGCCCGTATCCGCCCGGTGGCACCCGCCCGAGACGGGGCATTCCGCCACCTTGCCGCCCACGGCCTCCACCAGCGGCGCGAGGCGCAGGATCTCGGCGGCATCCGTGGTCGACATCTCCATCCAGATCTTGCCGGGCCCGATCTCCGGCAGCATCAGGTCCACCACCGCCGCCGAGGCCGCAGGCGACGGCAGACAGGTGATCACCACCTCGCAGGCGCGCATCATCGCGGCCGGGCTGCCCCCCGCCGCAGCGCCCCGTGCGACGAACCCCGCCACCGCCGCCCCGTCGAGGTCATGGACCGACAGATCCACCCCGTTGCGCAACAACGACCCCGCCAGCTTCGCGCCGACCGATCCCAACCCGATAAACCCGACCTTCATGGCACCCTCTCTCCAATTTCGCCCGACCCTGCCGCGCTGCACCGCCTGGCGTCCCGCCTGAATGCGACGCAGCGGACGTCGATTGAACCTGATCGCCAGCCCGACCGGACACCGGCCCGCACCGCATGGCAAGCACCTGCCCGCGCCAGCCCAAGCACCTGCCCCGACAGCCGGCAAAAAGGAACCGCTTTGTTTTCGGGCATGTTTTCCCCTACGCTGACCGCTCAAGCATCATGAAATCCCCGAAAACGGGGCAATTGCCTCCACACGGATGGCGCCGGCAGCGCGCAACCGATGCGGAGCCCAAGGGACGGGAGACAGCGCGAATGTCCATCCAACCTCCAATCATGGAATTACCGATCAAGACGGCGGAATCCGGCTTTTATCGCGGCTTCAGCGTGAACGTTGCCGTCGTCAGCAAGATCATCATCAGCATCCTTGCGGTCTGGTGCATCGTCTGGCCGATCCAGGCCGGCATTGTGCTCGGCACGTGGAACGCGATCATCCTCGAAATCTTCGCCCGCTGGTATATCTGGGTCATCGCGGGCTTCGTGGTCACCTGCCTCGGCCTCGCGATCTGGCCGACTTCGGCCCGAATGAAGCTGGGCACCGCCGAGGACACGCCTGAATTCAACAACTTCTCGTGGTTCTCGATGATGTTCGGAGCCGGGATCGGCGTCGGCATGCTGACCTGGGCCGTCGCCGAACCGGTGACGCATTTCCAGAACAACCCGCAGGTCATCCAGGGCCTCGCCGAAGGCGGGACCGAGGGCAACTTCTACCACGCCTATGAATGGTCCTACCTCCACTGGGGCTTCAGCGCCTGGTCCACCTACGCCATCGCCGGTCTGGCGCTGGCCTTCTTCGCCTATCGGCGCGGGCTGCCGCTGACGATCCGCTCGGCGCTGACGCCGCTGTTCGGCAAGTCCCTGTCGGGCCTGCTGGGGCACGTCATCGACATCGTGGCCGTGGTGGCGACGATCCTCGGCGTGGCCCAGACGCTTGGCTTCGGAGTGGAACAGTTCGTGGCCGGGCTGAACCGGATCGGGATCGGCGGCCTCGTGCTGGAAGATGGCAGCGCAACCACGCTCGGCATCCTCGTGGCCCTGCTGTTCATCATGGGCGCCTCGACCCTGTCGGCCCTGTCGGGCGTGGGCAAGGGCATCAAGTGGCTCTCGAACATCAACATGGGACTGTCGATCATCCTGCTGGGGTTCTTCATCATTTTCGGGGCCACGTGGTTTGGGGCGAGCGCCTTCTTCATCGGCATCTGGGAATATCTCAAGGCGCTGCCGTGGATGAGCTTCAACGTCTTCGCCTCGGACGGCATCGAAGGGTCCCAATCCTTCCTCCTCGCCCAGTGGCAGGGCTGGTGGCCGGTGTTCTACTGGGCCTGGTGGATCGCCTTCGCACCCTTCGTCGGCCTGTTCCTCGCGCGCATTTCCAAGGGGCGGACGATTCGTGAATTCGTGCTCGGCGCGATGATCGTGCCCGCGTTGATGTGCTTCGTGTGGTTCGCCTGGGCCGGTGGCACCGCCATTGACCTCGAACTGAACGGCGGCGCGGATGGCATCATCTTCGGGGCCGCGAACGGCGACAAGATCTTCGCCATGACCGAGTTCATGCTCTCGCCCATCTCGCAGGCCCTTGCCTGGGGAATGGCGGTCCTGATCGTGGTGCTGCTGATGACGTTCCTTGTCACCTCGGCGGATTCGGCCGTGCTGATCGTGAACACGATCAACGCCGCTGGCGATGAAGGCCCCAAGGCGCGTCCCCACATCCTGTTCTGGGGCGTGGCCCTGGCGCTGGTGGTGGGGGGATTGCTGCTGTCGGGCGGCACCGGCGCGATCCAGACCGCGATGGTGATCGGCGCGCTGCCCTTCTCGCTCGTGATGGTGCTGATGTGCATCTCGCTCATCAAGGCGATCTTCAATGATGGCCGCCGCGAACGCCTGGGCGTCGCCACGACCCATGACGAGATCCCGAACCCGGTCCCGGCCCCGGCGGAATGATCCGACCCGGCGCGGGGGTCTCTCCCGCGCCGAACCCCAAACATCATCTTCCGGTTTTCCCCACCTTCTGCGATGGTCCGCCTGTGATTGGCTGGGTTGGACCCATATGGGTGCCAGTCCGCGCCCCGAAGGAGCTGACACCACTTGGCACGCTTTGCCGGATTTACCCGCCGTGGCCTTCTCCTCGGGGGCGGCGCGGCACTTGGCTCCATCGCGGGCCGCGCCTGGGCGCCCGGCCTGTCGCAGCTACAGGGCGTGCCCCGGATCGGCGGCGATCTGCACGACCCGACCCGCTCCACCCCTGTGCCGTTCCTCAACGATGCCAGCGGCTTGTCCGCCACGCCGATCCATGTCCACAACCGCCCGACCTCCCATGGCGACGCACTGGTGGAGGCCTTCCGCTCCGAACTGGCCGCCGCCCGCGCCGAGGGCCGCCCCGTCTGCGTCTCCGCCGCGCGGCATTCCATGGGCGGCCAGTCCATCCCCCGAGGCGGCCATGCCATCACCGTCGACAACGCCTGGATCGAACCCGACACGGCCGCCCGCACCTACCGCGTGAACGGCGGCGCGCGCTGACGCGACGTGATCCGGGCCCTCGATCCGCTTGGCTTTTCGCCCGCCGTCATGCAATCCAACCACGATTTCGGGGTGGCGGCGACATTCTCGGTCAATGCCCATGGCTGGCCGGTGCCGTACGGGCCGATGGGCGCCACCGTCCGCGCGCTGCGCATGGTGCTGCCGTCCGGCGATCTGGTCACCGCGTCGCGCGCCGAAAACCCCGACATCTTCGCGCTGGCCATGGGCGGCTACGGCCTGATCGGCCTGATCGTGGACATGGAACTGGACATGGTCCCGAACCAGCGCCTGACGCCTGCCTACGCCACCATGCCGGCCGCCGATTTCCCCGCCGCCTTCCGCGCCGCCGTGGACGATCCAACGATCCCCATGGCCTATGGGCGCCTCAACGTCGCGCGCGCCTCGTTCTTCGAGGACGCCCTGCTGGTCGCCTATTCCCCCGACGACGACCAATCCGGCCTTCCCGCGGCCACGGAATCCGGCCTCGCCTCCCATATCGCGTCCTATGTCTACCGCGCGCAGGTGGGCCGCGAGGGGATGAAGGACCTGCGCTGGTGGGTCGAAACCGGCCTTGCACCCCGCCTTGGCGGGACCAGCACGCGCAACACGCTGATGAATGAACCCGTCCTCACGCTGGACGACCGCGACCCCACCCGCACCGATATCCTGCACGAATATTTCGTGCCGTTCGAAGCCTTTGACGGTTTCCTCACCGCGTGTCGGGATGTCATCCCCGATGCCTTCGTGGAATTTCTCAACGTCACCCTGCGCTTCGTGGACAGCGATCCGACCAGCGTTCTGGCCCATTCCCCAACGCCGCGCATCGCCGCCGTGATGTCCTTCACGCAGGAGATGACGGCGCGCGCCGAAGCCGACCATGCCCGCATGACGCGGCGTCTGATCGACCGCATCACCGGAATCGGCGGCAGCTATTACCTCCCCTACCGCCCGCATGCCACCGTCGCGCAATTCAACGCCGCCTATCCGCGCGCGGCCCGGTTCGCCGCCGCCAAACGCGCGCTGGACCCCGACCTGCGCCTGCGCAACAATCTGTGGGATACCTACCTGGAGAGATCATGAGCCTTGTCAGACGTTTATGCCTGATCTACGCCGTCATCCTGCTGGGGGCCGCCGCGATCAACTACATCCCCGGCCTGACCGACGAGGCTGGCCTTGCCTTCGGCATCTTCGCGCTCGATCCGTTCGACGACGCGCTGCACCTTGTCTCGGCGATCTGGGCCTTCCTGTCGGGCCTCATCTCCAACCGCTCGGCCCGCACCTTCCTGATCCTCTTCGGCGCGGCCTATCTGGGCGACGGGATCTTCGGCATCTTCACCGGCTGGGGCTACCTGGATTTCGGCATCTTCACCAATGAAGCCCTTGGCATGGACTGGCGCTTCCAGCGCATCGCCGCGAACCTGCCCCATATCGCGCTTGGCGGCATCGCGCTTGCCGCCGGGCTGATATCGGGTCGCCACGCATGAGGGTCGCGGCGCGCCTGTTCAAACGGGCACTGCAACTGCTCGTGCTGCTGGCCCTCACCTTGTCGGCCCCGGTGATCTATGTCGAAACCATGTGCCGGGGCGAAAGTGCGCCCGGCCCCGCCACACCCCTCTCGGGCGAGACACGGCCGGAAATCCGCACCCTCCTGACCTATCCCGAATGGCATATCGTCCATGCCTATGACGACTACGCCGTCACGATCCGCGCGCGCGATCCCCATGATTTCAACTACCTGCAAGCCGTCGCGGGCTATTGGTCCTCGCTCTGCACGCTGACGCGGGACAGTGCCGCGCTGGGGGCGATCGACAGGCCGACCCGGCAGCTTGTCCATGTGATCGGGGTGTCCTTCACCTTCGAGATGCTGATGAAAGCCGCCTACGAGGAAACCCTCGGCCGCGTCGCCACGATGATCCGTGGCCCGCAGCACGCGCCGCTCGATATCCTCTCGGCGCAGCAGGCGGCAGGCTACGCCGCATTCCTCCAGCAGGTGCCTTGGTATCGCTACGATTTCCGCGCCGACGCCGCTGCGCTGGACGCCGCCGCTACCAATGCAATCCGCGACCGGGAACGCGCCATTGCCCTTGGCCTCGAACACCGCGCCCGCGCCGCCTATGCCGATGTGATCGGGCGTGCCGTGGCCGCCACCGGCTTCGACGATCTGACCTTGCAGATGGTCGTCACCGGACTGACGCCGGACCAGTTGGACGCCACCCCCGGCGTCACGGTTCTGGGGCCGGTCGCGGGCGGGCTGGAGGTTGAAACGCCGCGCTATCGCGAATTGACCGGCATCCTCGCGCGATGGGCCGATCAGGGCGCCGCCTTCCTCGACATGGCCGGCAACGACCAGATCATGTTCACCGCGATTTCCGCTGCACCGACCGAAGACGGCGCGCTGGCCAGCCTGCCCAGGCAAGGCTACGACGACACGCGCCACCTGTTCGTCGTGCCCGTGACAGACCTGGCGGAGGCGCTGCGCACCCTGCCCGCCCGTGGCCTCGCGCTGGAACATGTCCATGACTACTAGACGCCTCGCGTTGGCCCTTGCGATCCTGCTGGTCGGCTGGCTCGGCACGCTGGCCCTCGTCATGCGCCTGGGCGGCGAGGCCCCGGCCGCCTTCGTGCCCTTCCCGCCCCCGGACCTGCTGGCAGCGCTCCCCGCCGAGGTCGCCGTGATCGGGCGCTCTCCCGTCTCGCTCACCCTGCGCAGCGAGGCTCCCGGCCTGACGGCCCGCCTCTACGCCGCGGGCGCGTGGCTGGTCCTGCCCGCGGGGCTGGAGGCCTGCATCCCGGCTTTCCTGCGCGACGCGGTCTGATCCCGTGAGAACATCCTTTCGCAAAAGTTAACCAAATCCGGTTTAGCTATGGATATCATGTGGTTAGACCCCCTTATCACGCGTGATAACTTCACGCCTCGCCGCCCCGCGCCCGCATCAACATTCCGAACAGATCGCGCGGATCGTCGGGATCGGCCACCATGTCGAGGTCCTGATAAAGCCCCGTCGCCGCCAGATGATCGCGCACGTAGCGCAGCGCCGAGAAGTCCTCGATGGCGAAGCCGACCCCGTCGAACAGCGTGATCTGGCCCGCATCCCGCCGCCCCGGAACGGCCCCCGTCAGCACCTCCCAGATCTCGGTGACCGCGAAGTCCTCGGGCATCTGCTGGATCTCCCCCTCGATCCGCGTTTGCGGCGGGTATTCCACGAAGACATCGGCCCGCGAAAGGATATCGCGGTGCAGTTCCGTCTTGCCTGGGCAGTCGCCGCCGATGGCGTTGATATGGACGCCCGCGCCGACCATGTTGTCGGTCAGGATCGTCGCGAACTGCTTGTCGGCGGTGCAGGTCGTGATGATCTGCGCGCCCAGGATCGCCTCCTCCGGCGTGGCGCAGGCGGTCATCTCGAACCCCATCCCGTCAAGGTTGCGCATCAGCTTGGCCGTCGCCCGCGCGTCGATGTCGAACAGTCGAAGCCGATCCACGCCGCAGATCGCCCGAAACGCCAGCGCCTGGAACTCCGACTGCGCGCCGTTCCCGATCATCGCCATCGTCCGCGCACCCTCCGGCGCCAACGCCCGCCCGACCAGCGCCGAGGTCGCCGCCGTCCGCAGCGCCGTCAGCACCGTCATCTCCGACAGCAATACCGGGTAACCGGTCGCGACGTCGGCCAGAAGCCCGAACGCCGTCACGGTCTGCAACCCCGCCTTCATGTTGCTCGGGTGGCCGTTCACGTATTTGAACCCATAGACTTCCCCATCCGAAGTCGGCATCAACTCGATCACCCCCTCGGCAGAATGGGATGCCACGCGCGGTGTCTTGTCGAAGCTTTCCCAGCGCTTGAAATCGGCCTCGATATAGTCGGCAAGGCCCCGCAGCATCGCGTCGATCCCGACATGATGAACCAGCGCCATCATGTTCTGGACGCTGACGAAGGGAACATAGGCAAGGCGGGAGGGGGACGGCGCGGTCATGTCTCTATCCATTTTGACGGGTGGGACGGTCGAAGATCCGACGCCCGAGAAGCGACGCCACAAGGTCCACCATCAGCAGCGCCGTCTTGCCGCGTTCGTCGAGGAACGGGTTCAATTCCACCAGGTCAAGGGAACCGACAAGGCCGCTGTCGCACAGTATCTCCATCACCAGATGCGCTTCGCGCATCGTGGCGCCGCCGGGCACCGTGGTACCGACCGCCGGAGCTATCGAGGGATCGAGGAAATCGACGTCCAGCGACACATGCAGCACCCCTTGCGCTGCCCGAACCCGATCGAGGAAGGCCGCCAGCGGCGCGCGAATACCCGTCTCGTCGATCATCCGCATATCGACGGCATCAATCTCCATCTCCAGCAGAAGGTCATGCTCGGGCCGGTCGACGGAGCGCAGGCCGATCATGCAGATATTTGCCGGATCCACGACGGCTTCCAAAGGCGGGAACGCCTCGAACCCCGGACGACCGGTGACATAGCCCACCGGCGTGCCATGGAGATTGCCGCTGGCGCTCGTCGCGGGAGTATGGATATCCGAATGAGCGTCAAGCCACAGGACAAAGAAGGGCGTGCCCATCATCGCGTGATGCGCCGCCATGCCCGATACCGTGCCAAGGGCCAGCGCATGGTCGCCGCCAAGGAAGATCGGCATGCCATGGGGCGCGTGGGTCTGCGCCGCGTCCGCCAAGGCCATCGTCCAGCCGACATTCTCCGCCAGCGCATGGACCTTGCTGCCTTCGGGCATCGGCACATCGACCTCGACGGGGGCAACGTCACCCGTATCGGCGACGCTGTGGCCCATCGCTTCGATTGCTTCGACAAGGCCCGCAGTGCGAAGGGCGTCAGGGCCCATCACGCAACCGCGACGCCGTTTTCCGGCGTCCATCGGGGCGCCAATCAGGATGCAATTCTGTGTCATGGGGGAAGTATGCCACCATATCGATCCTTCCAGAAGCGAACATTTCGCGCAATATGGTGGCAAAACAGCCGTTTCGGATAGATGTGATGGACGTATTGGACAGATCCCTTATCGGATTGCTCCGCAAGGAAGGCCGAGCCAGCCTGTCGGAGCTTGCGGCGACATTGGGCGTGACCCGGTCCACCATCCGCGCGCGCTTGGAAAAGCTGCAAGGCTCGGGTGAAATCGCCGGCTTCACGGTGCAAACCCGAGCCGACGTCACCCCCCAAGCGGTGCGCGGGCTGATGATGCTTGCAATCGAAGGGCGCGGCACGGCTCGCATCGCGCGAGCACTGAAGTCCAAACCGGAGGTGACGGCGGTGCATTCGACCAACGGCGCATGGGATCTGATCGTCCAGATCGGCGTCACCGACCTCCGCGCCTTCGATCGCGTGTTGAACGAGGTGCGCCTCATCGAAGGCGTGTTGAACAGCGAAACCAGCCTGCTGCTGTCGACGTTTTGAAGTGTCAGTGGAGTGGCGGGTGCTCATGCCCTGGCATTTCCCCGATGCCAGCGCCGGATGTCACCACTTATCCGCCCGCGATCCCGAGCGGCCATCTAAAAACGCGGGACCTGATCCTTGTGGCCGCGCAGACCACTGGAACCGCGCCCGTGACTCAAACGCCAAAATGGGGCCAGCCGTCTCCTGCCGACACGACGCGCCAGCACCACTGCGACAGGGTGCGCAGCCGGGCACCCGGCACTGTTCTTCCATTGGCCAGACCGATCTGGTCGCACGCTGCCGAACGCTCGATCCCGATCATTTCACGTAAGTTGGCAGTCGCGCGGTCCTGCTGCCCGCCAGCGGCTCCTTCGCGCGTGCCGCGTGCCAAGGGATCGCGGCAATGGCGGTGAGCTATCATCACGACAAGCAACGTCCGGGCTGACTGCATCCCTTCATCGCTCAGAAACTGCTCACGAGGAGATCCGAATGGGCGTCGTCAGTCCCTCACCAAAAAAAATGAGCAGGGAAATGACCGCCTGTCCGGTCAGCGCGCGAAACGCGCGGCGACGTTTTGGAAACGAACAGGCGCGCCGGTTATTCCGGCGCGCCTGCACGGTCATCATCGACTATCAGCGGTGCAGGTCGAAGCGATCGTTTTCCATCACCTTGACCCATGCCGAGACGAAATCCTCGACCATCTTGGTGCCGCCATCATCGGCGGCATAGACCTCGGCCACCGCGCGCAGCTGGCTGTTGGACCCGAAAACAAGGTCCACCACCGTTGCCGTCCATTTGACCGCCCCCGACACGTCGCGACCTTCCAGCAAACCGCTCTCGGCCTTCGTCCAGGTCGTGGACATGCTCAGCAGATTGCGGAAGAACGCGTTGTCGAGCGCGCCCGGCGTTTCGGTCAACACGCCAAGCTTGCTGCCACCATGGGTCGCACCGATGGCGCGCAAGCCGCCCACCAGCACCGTCATCTGCGGTATCGTCAGGCCAAGCAGGTTCGCCCGGTCGACCAGCAGGTCAGAGGGCTCACGCGTTGCCGTCGGGCTCAGGTAGTTGCGGAAACCGTCCGCCTGCGGCTCCAGCACCGCATAGCTGTCAACGTCCGTCTGCTCCTGGCTGGCATCGCCGCGACCTGGCGTGAACGGCACGGTGATGTCGTGACCTGCAGCTTTCGCCGCCGCTTCGACTGCGGCACCACCGGCCAGCACGATAAGGTCCGCCATGGAAACCTTGGCCGCTCCCCTTGCGTCGAACTCCGCCTTGATGCCTTCAAGAACACCGAGCACCTTTTCCAGTTCACTGGGCGAATTGACGGCCCAGGACCGTGCCGGCTCCAACCGGATGCGCCCGCCATTTGCGCCACCGCGCTTGTCGCTGTCGCGGTAGGATGCAGCCGCACCCCAAGCCACGCGCACCAGTTCCTGCACCGACAATCCACTGTCCAGAACCGCCGCCTTCAGCGCCGCCACGTCGGCCTCGCCCACCAGGCGATGATCGGGCTCGGGGATCGGGTCCTGCCACAGCAGATCCGCGGACGGGACTTCTGGCCCGAGGTAGCGGGTCTTGGGTCCCATGTCGCGATGGGTCAGCTTGAACCACGCCCGCGCGAAGGCATCGGCAAACTTGTCGGGATTGGCGTGGAACTCTCGGCTGATCTTTTCGTAGGCCGGATCCATGCGCATCGCCATGTCCGCGGTGGTCATCATGATGAAGGTCTTGCCTTTTCCGTCGGCGGTCGGAGCCATGTCCTCTTCCTTGAGGTTCTTCGGCTGCCATTGCTGCGCGCCCGCGGGTGATTGCGTCAGTTCCCATTCATAACCGAAAAGCACGTCGAAATAGGACATGTCCCACTGCGTCGGCGTCGGTGTCCAGGCTCCCTCGAGCCCGGAGGTCGTTGCGTGGATGCCTTTGCCGGTTTCAAACCCGTTCCGCCAGCCAAGGCCCATCTCGGTGATGTCAGCCGCCTCCGGTTCCGCGCCCATCAAGTCCGGATTGCCGGCGCCGTGGGCCTTTCCGAATGTGTGGCCACCGGCCACAAGCGCCACCGTCTCCTCGTCATTCATGGCCATGCGCGCGAAGGTGTCGCGGATATCGCCGGCCGAGGCCAGGGGATCTGGGTTTCCGTCGGGGCCTTCGGGGTTCACGTAGATCAGGCCCATCTGCACGGCTGCCAGCGGGTTCGCCAGTTCGCGGTCACCGGAGTAGCGGCTGTTTTCCTTGTCAGAGGTCGCCAGCCAGACCGCCTCGGGCCCCCAGTAGATATCCTCTTCCGGTTCCCAGACATCGTCGCGCCCCCCGGCGAAGCCGAAGGTCTTGAAGCCCATTGATTCAAGCGCGACATTGCCGGCGAGGATCATCAGGTCGGCCCAGGACAGGCCGCGGCCGTATTTCTGCTTGATCGGCCACAAGAGACGGCGCGCCTTGTCGAGGTTCCCGTTGTCGGGCCACGAGTTCAATGGCGCAAACCGCTGTGTGCCGCTGCTCGCACCGCCGCGCCCGTCATAGGTGCGATAGGTGCCGGCCGAATGCCACGCCATGCGGATCATGAATGGCGCGTATGTCCCGTAATCCGCAGGCCACCAGTCCTGACTGTCGATCAGGCATTGCGCGATGTCGGCCTTCACGGCTTCCATATCCAGCTTCTTGAATTCCTCGGCGTAATCGAAGCCTTCGCCCATCGGATCGAGCTTGGGCGAATTGCCGTTGAGGGGGCGCAGGTTCAACTGATTGGGCCACCAGTGCTGGTTCGCGGTGCTGCCGGAAGGCCTCCGGCTACTGCCATGCATCACCGGGCAACCTTCGTTCGTCGGGGATCCGTCCATCATGTCTTTCTCCACTGCAGTTTGTCAGTATCGCGCCGGTCCGCAAAACGGTCCGAGTCGCGCAATTGGAATCATTCTAACAGACCTTGTCGATTAGCTATAGTTGGTTTTCCTGATATCTGTGATAAGATGTTCTTATGAAAGCGCCGACCCTCAAACAGCTCCGCTACCTCGATGCGCTGGCCCGCCACGGCCATTTCGGACGCGCGGCCGAGGCTTGTGCAGTCTCCCAGCCCGCATTGTCGATGCAGATCAAGGAGATGGAGGATGGCTTCGGCCTTGCGCTGTTCGAGCGCGGCGCGCGCGCCGCACGCCTGACCGGATTCGGTGAAACTGTTCTGGACCGTGCACAGGACATCCTGCGCGCAGTGGGCGAATTGGAGGACCTTGCCCGCGCCGCGCGCGACGGTCTGGTCGGGCGCTTGCGCCTCGGGATCATCCCCACCATTGCGCCCTATCTGCTGCCCCGCATCATCGGCGCGCTCAGCCTGAAATACCCCGAGATCGACCTGCATATCCGCGAGACCTTGACCCCACGCCTGCTTGATGATCTGGCCAGCGGACGCCTCGACACAGCGATCCTGGCCCTGCCGGTGTCCGAACCGACACTGACCGAGGTGCCGCTCCATGACGAGGAATTCGTTCTGGTTCGCCCCGAAGCCGATGCCGGAAAGCCCGTGCCCGATGCCGCAGCACTGGCGAAGATGCGTCTGCTTCTGCTCGAAGAAGGGCACTGCTTTCGCGATCAGGCGCTATCGTTCTGCAACATCCGCTCCTCCCTCCCGCGAGAGGGGCTTGACGGGTCGAGCCTTTCGACGCTGGTGCAAATGGTCGGTGCGGGGATCGGTGTGACGTTGATCCCCGATATGGCAGTGGATGTTGAAACCCGATCAGCACGGGTTTGCATCTCTCGCTTCACGCAGTCCACGCCAACGCGGACCATTGGCATGGTCTGGCGTGCGCGTTCTCCCCTTTCGGGACAGTTGACGGAAATGGCCAACGTGGTGCGGTCTGCCGTCCAGCCCTAGAGCATTCTGTGCACAGTCACGATCACGCGAAACGTTCTGAGAATCGTTGAACTGCGTTCCGAAAGACGCCGAACCAGATTCCGATCCCGCGCGACAGACTTCAGTTGGTGATGCGATAGTGCTTCAGATTGCGTGGTTCACGATGTCCAGACAGGAGCGGGATCGGCATGAATACCCGCGACATGAAACCCGATAGCATCCGTGCGGTGCCAGAACGACGACGCGAGGTCAGCGCGAAGGGCAGGAAGAATGACGAAATCGCCTTGGTCGAAATCACCGAAGGGCGGATCTTCTTGGGGCGTTCGGCCAGCGTGGGAATGCCGAAAGCTTTCGAAAGTCCGCGCGGCTTGAGGTCGTTGCGGACATCGAGGGCATTGGTCAGGAACAGCCGATGAGAACCGAGGATCGACACGAAGAGACTGGGATCGGGTTCATCGGGGATATTCAGGTTCTGATCCATGACGCCGGCCTTGAAAGACGGATAGGTATCGGCCACCTCGATCGCCCGCCGCGCCGCGCCGAAAGGCACGAAGGGCGCGCGCACAACCACAAGCGCCCGCTTCGAGGTCAGGTGCTGCGCGTATTGCCGCGCGATCCCCGTCGGCACGCCCGCCGCTTCGATGTTGTCCTGTGCGGAACTGGTGCCGCTTTGCTCGACCACTGTCATAGAGGTTTCCGGGAACCCATCCTCCTTCAAAGCGGCGATCACGGCATCCGCATGGACCGGGTTTTCGTAAAGACGTGTGACGAGCGTGGTCATATCAAGGGGCCTCCCCAACTGGACGAACTGAGCCGGGACATAGCGCCCGGACATTGCGATTTCACTATTCTAGGGCTTTACGCCCAGATTTCGAGACGGCACGGCCTGAAGCCGCCAGATGACGCAAAGCGCCACCACGAGAAACAGGGCTTCCAGCAGGAAAACAGGGATATAGGGTGTGGCAGGGTTCAGCGTATCTCCGCCGGGAAGTGCAAGGACCACATCGCGCAGGATGCCACCCGCCGCGATCGCGATGCCGGCCGCGCTGGCCTGCACGGCGCCCCACACCCCGAGAGCGAGTCCGATCTGCGCCCGTGGCGCGCGTCGCATGGTGGCGGTAAGAGTGCCGTGACCGAACAGACCTGCCCCGACGCCGCAGGCAAAGACGCCGAGGCTGAAGACCAGGACGCCGCCCGATTGTGCGGCAGTGGCGATGGCCAGAAAGCCAGGCACCCCTATGGCCGCGCCATAGGTGGCGACATTCAACGGCTCACCTCCGCGCAGCAGCACATGGCTTGCGAACCAGAAGCCGAGAAGGCTGCCGCCGGCCAGCACGGCGGTTAGGCGCGTCGTCATCGCGACACTCATATGAAGGGCCTCGCCGCCGTAAGGCTCCAGCAGAACCTCGGCCATACCGTAGGCCATTGTTCCAAGGGCGATGACGATCAGAAGCCGCATGGTTCCCTGGCGGGCCGTGAACACCGACCAAGCCTCGGAGAACGACTCGACCGGTGGCGGATTGGCGGCGCGGGCGCGGTCGCGCGGTTCCTGTTTCCAAAGGGCGACGAGGTTGAGCACGACCGTGACCACCGCCGCGCCCTGTACCACCTGGATCAGCTTTCCTGGCGTATAATCCCGCAACAGCCAGCCAAAGATCAACGCCGACACGATCATGCCCACCAGCAGCGCCACATACATCAGGCCAACAACCTTGGGCTGATCTTCTACAGGAACAAGGTCGGTCGCAAGCGCGAGGCCAACCGTCTGGATCATGTGCACCCCGGCACCGACCAGCAGGAACGCCAGCGCCGCCCCCGACAACCCGATCCAAGGTGGGGCGTCCGCAGCTTCGGCAAAGCCAGACAAGACCAGCAACGCGAACGGCATGATCGCAAAGCCGCCGAATTGAAGCATCGTGCCCTTCCAGATGTAGGGCACCCGCCGCCACCCGAGCGCCGAGCGGTGTTGATCGGACTTGAACCCGATCAGGGCGCGGAACGGCGCGAAGACCAGCGGCAGGGACAGCATGATCGCCACGAGCGAGGCGGGAACTTCAAGCTCGACGATCATTACACGATTGAGCGTTCCGACAAGCAGGACTAGCGCCATCCCAACCGAGACTTGAAACAGCGACAGGCGCAGCAGGCGCGACAAGGGGGCGGTTTCGCTCGCGACATCGGCAAACGGCAAATAGCGCGGAGTGATCCGGGCGATCTTGCGCAGGAATGTGTCGCGAATGGCGGCCATGTGCCAATATTGCCCCGCATGGATACGTTGCCCCAAAGGCAACAAGGCCGGATTGGGGTTTCTGGTCACGACCGACCGGGTCAAGAAGTGGACGCACCACCTCTATCCCCCGGTCGTGGAAGACGCGCCACCCGAACGAGGCGGCGAATCCATTGGCACCTAGTTGCCGGCAGCAACCAGCGTCACCGGGTCTTCGATGACAAGTCTTGCTGTCCGCCCGTCGGGCAGGATCACGGTCGCGCCGTCAGCAGCGGCGGCATCGAGATACATCGGAGTATCTGCGGTGACACCAGCGCTGGCGGGCAGCACGCGGGTTTCCGTCTCGAGGGCAGCCGAAGCGCCATCAAGGTCAGCACCGATCAGGTAATTCTCATACCAGTTGGTCTTGCTGAGCACGGCGATATGCACCGCGAACGAACCGACTGCGACCGCTGACAGAAACAGCGGAACGCCGACGGTGGGCTTCACGACAAGCCAGATCTTTGAATTGTTCATTTGATCTTGCTCCCGTCAGCCCAGCCAAGGCGTCGCGACGGCGACAAGGAAGTGGGCGACCAGAGCGATCCCCCCAAATACCCGTGTGCCATCGATGAGGTAGCTGTGCACCTCTTCGGCCTCCTTGAGGGTCAGGCCTGTCGGCCAGACTTTATCTGGATCATCAACCATGATGTCCCCTTCCTCTTGCTTTGAATTTTGGCCTGCATCGCCAGAAAACGCCGCAGACCGGCGAGCGACGTGCCCGGTAGTATCAGAGGAAAGGCCACTTACCCTCCCCCTGGCGGGTCCATCGCCTATAAGAATGTCATTTAACTCTGACACGTCAACTGTAAAGTTGACTTTACACTTTGGGAAATGATCGAACCCCTGTCCATCCGGGCGATTCAAGCCCCGATGACACCAGCGACCCACCTGACAGGACTCAGCCCGGAAGCGGCCCGTCTCGACGTCACTTTCGCACGAAGATCAGTGTCGCGATGACCAGGAAGACAAATCGGCTCGTTTCCCGCGCAAGGGATCTGTTGTGGCGCAAGAGAACGGAAAGGCGTCCAAGCCAGCTGCGCCGATAGGCCAGAAGTGCGCGTTCATCTTCCGTCCCCGGGCGCGCGAAGCGCAACGCATTGACGACCTGCTCCATCAGGAACCCGCCACGAAGCATACGGAATTTCCGCAGGAGTGCGCCCGCGCCCCCCAGCGTCATGGCCCCGTATTGGCTGTCCGAGTGGACCCGGTACTTGATCATCGCATCCGATGCGACGGAAACGCCGAAATCGTCGTGCCGCGCGATGAAATAGATGGTCCAGTCATGGGAGATCCGCTTGATGCCGTTGAAATCGATGGGCGCAAGCCTGTCCTTCAGATGCAAGAAGAACCGGGCGCTCAGGACGTAGGTGCAGCCGGCACTGCCACCTCCGAAAAGGTGATCGCGCACACGCAGTGGGGCGTCTCTCCGCACCAATCCCAGGATCGCGTCCTTGCCGTCCCAAACCATGAGGTTGGAGAAATAAAGATCGGTTCCGTCGCGCCGCAACGCCTCGATCCCGCGCAGAAGCTTGTCGGGCAACCACACGTCGTCCTGATCGGCCAGCGCGAAAAAGTCGTGGTTATCGGAAACCCGGTGAATATTGCAGAAGATGTTCAGCCCGGTGCCACCGGAATTCACCTCGTTCTCGAAGACGGAGAACATGTCCGGATGAGCAGCCGCATAGTCACGCAGGATGGCGACGGTCCGGTCGCTGCTGCCATCATCGAAAGCGTAGACATGAAGCGAGACCCCGACCTGACCAAGAAGGCTGTCGAGTTGCTCGCCAATGAACCGCGCGCCATTATAAGTCGGCATGATGATGCCCACGCGCGCCAAACCAGCGGTATCGGCAGGCGCTGTCATTGGGATGCGTCCTTTTGATGCCAACGGGGCAATCCGGTGGGGCGGGAGAACATGGATCGAAAACCGTCCTTTGGCTGGCCGGTGCGATGGCGCGAACACTCTGACGCGAGTACCGGGCGCTTGTCTACGAACTTCACGCCATGCTCCATCACCCCCCCCCCAAAGATCCGCTCCGTTCACCTTGACGGGACCAGGCCGCGACAGGAAGGGTGACAATTGCCCATCGCGGCTGAAGGCTGGTTTCAGACAAAAAAGACCCGGGCCTTCGGTTTCTTGCAACAGCGCAGACATGAGTCTGGTTGCATGCATCCGAGGTTCGGACCAATAGGACATTGTTCGGCGGTTGGAGGCATTATCGACATCATGCCAGGTATCTTGAGAAGAGCATCGACGGTGCCGTTTCCGCAGACATCAGGGGGGCCGAGTGGCCGCGGCGGTCGCAGGATCGCTGCATGATTTCGCCATGAGGATCGCACACCGCTCCGACGGGCGCCTGTCGATCTTGATCCGGTCCGACGATGCCCTGCGCGCCGCCATGGCCGCCCTTGTATCGCTGGTGTGGATCGTGCCGTTCCGCATGACCTTCGGGTATGCCGGGTTGCCGGATTACTATGCCTACTTCCAGATCTTCGATGCCATGGCCGCCGACGGCACCTTCCCGCCCTTGCAGCTTGATTACCTGTCGAATGTTCACTTCTGGATACAGTTGCAACTGGCTTCGGGGGTGGAACGCGCCCTTCAGAACACCTACAACACCAATTCGTTCCTGATCATGGTTGCCACCGTATTCCTTGCCGTCCGAAACAAGGTGCGACTTCCTTACCTGATCCTGTTCGCGGGCGTCTTCACCACGCAGATGCATGTATCCCTTCTGCGCGCGACGCCGGCCTATTTCCTGGTCTTCTTCGCGCTTGATCAGTTCATTCGGACGGGCAAGATCAACCTGGCTCTCATGCTTCTGGCCATCTCGTTTCATTCGTCGGCCGCGATCGCACTTGCCGCGTTGGTGGCAGCGCGAACGCGGATGCTTCACAGCACGGCCTTGCTTGCGATGTTGCTGGCGATGATCGGAGCCGTCATGCTCAGCGGGATCGGGCAACGGTTCACTGCCTTCGCGATCACTGTGGTAAGTGCCAGCGTCCCCGGATTCTCGAAATACCTCATCTATATTCTCGAGCCGAATTCAACGTCGATGTTCGACCTGATGTTCCGCAGCCTCATCCTCTTGATCGGGGCGTGGATCGCCATCGTCAGGCGGGACTATCCCACGCATTTCCGGGTGTTCCTCATCGTCATCGTGCTGGCGTTCCTGGGGCTCAGCTTCTCGCCAAACATTGCGAATCGCGCCATCGTCTATGGCGTAGGGTTTGCGGTCCTGATTTATAACGCGAAGACCCCGCTCGGCAGCTTCGCCACATCTGTCGGGGCACTTTCTCTGGGCATCGCAAGCTTCGTCTTCCGGTGGTACTGGTTCGCCGAGAACCAGGCGCCGTGGTAGCTTGCCCATGAACTCGCCCAACATCCGGCACCTCAAGAGAACAGCGACCGTTGCCGCGTTGGTGGTCTTCGGAATGGTCGCGGGTTTGCTCGTTGAAATCTCCATCGCCCGAAGTCTTGCTGCAAGTGAACCGGTGCAGATCTATCGGCTGTCGTTTTCGCTGCCCTTGCTTCTGGCGCTGACAGTCTCTGGCGCGCTCGTGAACACGGCCCTTGCCGAGTTGTCGCGGGCGCGACGCATCTCGCACATCCAGTTCGATGCCACCGTCCGGTTTGTCAATCGCTGTCTGGTCATCGGGGCTTGCCTTGTGGCGTTGGCAGGCGTCGCAACGGTTTCCATCCAGCAAAGAGCCCTTGCGCCCGGCCTTGTCGACGGAGCGGTCGCGCAATTCAAGCTCGCTGCGACCTTCGGCTGGTTGATGTTTTTCCTGATGGCCTCGTCGAACCATATCCGCGCGCAGGTCAACCTGAGCGGGATGATCTGGTTGAATCCGTCCGTCGCCTTGCAGCGCAATATCGGCTTCCTCGCGGTCTTCCTGATCTTGTTCGGCTTCATCGAGCCAGACCAGATCCTGCCGATCTGTGCACTTGCGGCGTCCGTGGCCGTGATATCGGTCCACATTGTGGCGGGGCGTGCCTGCGGTGCAACGTTTGGGCTCGGCCGCTTCGGCGGCCCGACCCTCGAACGAAGCCACCGCTTGTCCATCCTGAGGGCACTGGTGATTTCACTGGTATTCCAACTTCTTGCGACATCCACGACATTGGCCGACCGCGCGGCTCTCAGCGTGTGGGATGTTGGGCATGTGCCCCATCTCGACTATTCGGTCGCGGTGATCACTGGCTTCGGCGCTCTGTTCGCCAATGTGACATCGATCATCATCCTGCCGATGCTTCTTGGCGGGTCCGAAGGCAGTGATCCTCGACAACAGCGGGTCCGGCCATATGTCATCACCTATTGCGCAGTGGCCCTTGCCGTCTCAATCGGCCTCGCCGCCGGGCGCACTCCGATAATCGCGCTTCTGTTCGAACGAGGGGCTTTCCTCGCCTCGGACACGCAGGCGACGGCGGATTTTCTGTATTGGCACGCATCGGGCTTGTTCTTCCTGATCCTGAACTCGGTCTATTTCGTGGTGACCCTGGCGCGCGGCAACGTGGTCACGCTGTTGCCGATCGCAGTCTTGCGCTGGGTCGTCCGCATCACGCTGCTGTTGCTGCTTCCCGAGGATCTACCACCTGCAACGCGCATTGGCGTCGCCTACCTCGTTACCGAGGCGACAACACTGTTGCTGTTCCAGGGCCTTCGCCAGATCGCGAAACCAAACTGATGACAAGGGCAACGGTCAAGACACCTGCCAGGGGAGGACCGCCAATCGTCCACTCATCGCGACAGTTCGTGGGGAATCGCCTGATCTGGCCGGTCAATCGAGGTCGGACACCTGTGCGAACGACGCCCATTGCCCGGCGGTCGCGAAATCGATCTGCGCCAGCCGCATCGGCCGACCCAGAACCTTCGAGAGCACCGCGCGCGCCGTGAGGGCAATCACCCGAAAATCGTTCAGAAGCGTCCGCTGTCCCAAATGAGCGCGATCGACCGCAAGTTTCAGGGGCAGGAGGCGACGCACATAGGTGCCTTCCGGGTCCGCCTCGTCGATCAGTGCCTCGCCCCGGGCGTAGTAGAAGACCGAGCCGAAGCTCGTCAGCCCCGGTGTCACCTGCAACGTCTCGTGCATCCAGTCGGTGTAATGGGCCGCGACGATGGATGGATCCTCGGGGCGGGGCCCAATGATCGCCATATCACCCCGCAAGACATTGAAGAGTTGCGGGATCTCGTCGAGCTTCAGGGCGCGGATCACCTTCCCGAAGGCGAAGACACGCCGGTCATGGGCCGCCGTGATCAGCGGGCCGCGGCTGGATACCCGCATCGAACGGAACTTGAGCATGTCGAACACTTGCCCACCCCGGCCCACCCGCGCCGCCCGGTAGAAGACCGGGCCGGGATCGGAGATCAGGATGCCAAGCGGCACAAGAACCAGCGCAGGTAGCGCGAGGGTCAGCACAATCAGCGAGAACACGATATCGAAGGCGCGTTCCATCAGCTCAGAAGGTCCCTGACCGCATCGATCACATAGACCTGTTCGTCATCGTCCATGCACATGAACAGAGGGAGGCTGACGCAGCGGTCGAAATAGGCATCGGCGGCCGGGAAACTGGAACCACGGGCAAGGAACTTCTTCCAGTAGGTCATCTGGTGCAACGGGCGATAATGGACCGAAGTGCCGATCCCCTTGGCTTTCAACGCGTCGATGAAGGTGTTGCGATCAAGCGGTGCATCGGCGGTCAGTTGCACGATGTAAAGATGCCAGGAATGGCTGTCGCCCGCCGCCGCAAGAGGCGGCAGGATCAGGGGCAGATCGGCGAAAGCGGCGGCATAGCGGCCCGCGCGAAGGGCGCGTTTCCCGTTGAATTCGTCGATCCTTGCAAGCTGAACCCGCCCCAGCGCTGCCGCCGGATCGGTCAGGTTGTACTTGTAGCCCGCATCCACGACGTCGTAGATCCAGCCCGCCTTGACGTTCGTGAAGCGGTCGAACACGTCGCGGTCGATCCCGTGAAGGCGCATCTTGCGTGCACGGGTGGCCAGATCACCGTCTCCGGTCACCAGCATCCCGCCCTCGCCGGTCGTCATCGTCTTGTTGGCGTAAAAGCTGAACGCCGTCACATCGGCATGGGCGCCCACCGAGCCGATCAAAGCCCCCTGGTGGCGGGTCGGCAAGGCATGGGCGGCGTCGTCGAGCAGGAATAGTCCATGGCGGTCCGCGATCGCGCGCAGGGCTGTCATGTCGCAGGCACGCCCCGCGAAGTGAACCGGCATGATCCCCTTGGTCCGCTCGGTAATCGCCAGCTCGACCGCATCGAGAGACAGACAAAGCGTTCCCGGATCGATATCGACGAAAATCGGCATGGCGCCCATATAGCGCACGACTTCTGCGGTCGCTGTGAACGTCAGGACCGGAACGATCACCTCGTCCCCCGGCCCGACCGAAAGAGCATCCAGCCCCAGATGCAGGGCTGCCGTAGCCGAATTCACCGCTACGGCATGGCTGCCTTCGCCCATCAGGGCTTGGAACTCGGCCTCAAAGGCCGCGGCATTCGGCCCGGTGGTCAGCCAGCCCGACCGCATCGCCGCAACCACCGCATCACATTCCGCATTGCCTATGCTTGGGCGAAAGAAGGGAACCGAAGTGACCGCCATCAAAGGTATCCCAGCTCTGTCAGCGTCGGATCCGCGATCCGTCCGATAGCCGCCTGCGTGTCTGAAGGCAGGTCCCGCCAGGGCGCTGCCTCCGAGTGCCGGACGCGGATATTGTATTGGTCCAATACGGCGGAGCCGTTCTCAAATCCCAGCCAGTCGACCAACGCGGAGATCGCAGCGGGATCGGCGACAAGATCTTCATACCGGATCGTGTGAACGCGTTCGGAGCTGTCCGGCAGGGCGAGCAGGTCTGCCCGCGACCGCGTCACCGATTGCACCCATTGCGTCGCACAGATCTCGGGCAGGCTCAGGCGCAACGCCAGATCACCACTGCCCGGGAATCGGGGCCCCCAGACGCGCGCGCCACCCCGCCCGGATCGCCGCCCCCGAACGAAGTTCGCGCCGAACCACGCAAGGTAGCCGATATTGGCGAGGGGAAGGCCGCGCAACTTCTGTGACAGCGCCTGCCAATCCGGCGGCGCTTGCCACTGGCGCATCGCACTTTCGGTCACGTCGCGGCCATCGCGGATCAGGTGGATATAGCGCGCGTCCGGAAAGACCGCGTCCACGTAGGACACGCGCAAGGTATTTGACACCGTCTTCTCCAGCAGCGTGTGCCCGGGGCGCAATTCGGACAACCGCGCCAATTGCTTGTGTATGAAGGCGCGGCGACGCTCCGTCAGATCGCTCGGGTCCAGCACATCATCCTGATCGTGCTCGATCCCGTGACGCCAGATGTAATTGACGTCATAGGGAACGGTGCAGATGCCGGGCTGCGCGCCGATGACATCGCGCAGGAATTTCGTGCCGGAGCGCGCCGCGCCGATGAGTATGATGGGAGGGAGGTCGTGCAAGGGTCAGGACTCTCTATGGCTTCGGCCTCGGGAGGCTCGCGCCCGGCACCGCGTGCCTCTTGGCACTCACTCGGCTGTCGACCTCTGTTCAACAGGGACCATGTCCATGTGATCCCTGCATAACCAACTGACGCGCGAAGTCCAGAGCGGGCGGCCTCTGTGCGACAGGGGTGAGAACGGGTAGGCACACGATACATTCAACAAGGCGCTGATGGTCCTCATGCTGGATGGTGCGGGTGAAGGGACTCGAACCCCCACGGATTGCTCCGCCAGAACCTAAATCTGGTGCGTCTACCAATTCCGCCACACCCGCACGCGTCGCGGATCTAGCAGGGCGGCCCGTGCAACGCGAGACCAAAAAGCACCAATGCATTAACCGAAGCGAAACGTGTTTCCGCCCATATTTTGCCTGATTCCACCGCGAGGTTATCCTCGAAAACGGGCTGCCACCCGAAACATCCGAGGGGAAAGCACTTGTCCAGCATCACATCGCACAGCGCAGAAAACACTCGCCCGATTGACGCTGATGCCGTAGACTCGCCTGCACAAACACGAGGCAGAACATGCCCGAACGAGCGAGCAGTAGATCCCATGACCCAATCCTCCCCGCGCCCGACGGCTCGTCTGGGCGTCAAGACCGGTACGTGTAAATCCGGCTTTGCGCCCGGAACCCTTGTCATGACGCTGGACGGGGCCATCCCTGTCGAGTTTCTCAACCCTGGCGACCACATCATCACCCGGCGCGGCGTGCGCAAGCTCAAGGCGATCATGCGCCACGTGCTGCCTGCTGGAACCCCGCGGGTGCTGGTCTCGGCCCAGGCGCTGGGTGGCAAGCCCGCCAAGGACATTACACTCATGCCAGGCCAGCGCGTGTTGATCCGTGATTGGCGCGCAAAGGCCCTTTGGGGCAAGGACATAGCCGCACCGCAGGCCGCGCGGCTGGTTGATGGTGAGCATATCCGCATCGTCAAAGGCGGCACGCAGATCATGCTGTCGCTTTACTTCGGCGCTCCCGAAATCCTCTTTGCGGACGGGCTGGAGCTTGCATCCGCCGACAAGCCGAAAGTATCAGCCAAGGCTTGAAGGAAGTGGATACGCTTGTCCTTCCATTCCATTCGACATGGAATGACGGTGCTCCTTCGCCAGCGTCGTTCCTGGTATGACCGCCTCATAGACCCATGCTGCGGAATACGCGCGGCAGGGTTTCGGGCAGATCCTCCGCGATCAGCCCCGGCCCGAAGCTGCGTGCGGCTTCTACGTGAAGCCATGCGGCACTGCCGGCCGCATCTTCGGCGCACAAACCGCGTGCCATCAAGCCGGTAATCAGCCCCGCCAGCACGTCGCCGCTGCCTGCAGTGGCAAGCCATGGCGTTGCCCGCGCGCCCGTGGCGTCGTTTTCCCAAACCGTGCCGGCGGGCGTTGCGATCAGCGTACGCGCGCCCTTCAGCAGCACAACGCATCCGGCTCTTGCAGCGGCAGCCCGGACCGCCATGACCCGTGACCCGTCGTGCCCAGTCGCGACCGTCAGGTCCGGAAAGAGACGCACGAATTCTCCATCATGTGGCGTAAGGACCACCTCGCCATGAAGCGCCGAAAACAAGGTCTCGGGCGCCTTCGCGAAGCTGGTCAGGGCATCGGCATCCAGCACTGCCGCGCGCCCCGCGCGCAGCGCTGCAACTACCAGTTCCGGTGTCGCTCCGCCCACCCCGAGCCCCGGCCCGAGACAAAGGGCGTTGAGCCGCATGTCCTGCAACTGCTCAGAAAGGTCATCGGCATTGTCGCAGCGGCGCAACATGATCGCGGTCAGGTGGCAGGCGCATTCCATCATCGCGGCACCGGGGGCCAACACCGTCACCAACCCGGCGCCGACCCGCAGCGCTGCACGAGCCGCGAGCCGTGCCGCGCCGGTGCGGCCCATGCCGCCCGACAGCACAAGTGCATGTCCATGATCGTATTTATGAGCGGCCGTGGCCTTGCGCAGCGCCTCGGCCATGGTCTTGCGCCCTTCGATGCGGCGCGGCGCGCGGTCGGAACTGGACGCGGTCACAGCCCGATATCCACGACGACCACCTTGCCGCTGACGCCTGCCCCCGCGCCGCGAAGGTGGCCCGGCTTGGTGGCGTGAAATGTCACGGTCAGATCAGCCTCGAGGGGACAGTCCGACAGCCACGCACCGGTATCGGAGTCCACCCCGCTGAGGATATCGACGGCCAACAGGCGGGTTTGTTGCCGGTGGCGACCGTCCATGATCATGGTGAAAATGTCCGCGAGCTTCCTGGGCAGTGCGCGCGTCAGCCCGATCCCGAACAGCGCATCTATCCAAAGGTCCGCCGGGGGATCGTCAGGGTGCGTCACGCGGACTCGATGCAGCGCGATGGGCAAGACAGCGCCGCCCTGATCGACCCACCGTTGCCGGTTCGTTCGTGCATCTTCAGGCAGCGCTTCAGGATTTCCATAAAAGAACACGTTCACCTCCCACCCGCGCAGGGCCAGCAGACGCGCGATGACAAAACCGTCGCCACCATTGTTGCCGGGCCCGGCCAGGACATTGGCGCACGGCGGCAC
>Ga0100398_1000478_pt1 | contig 36624 bp, 34 predicted proteins | sample CryGeymeta201522_FD_81568 | JGI IMG/M metagenome (GOLD analysis project Ga0100398, IMG submission 81568) | Groundwater microbial communities from Crystal Geyser aquifers in Utah, USA - Crystal Geyser metaG 2015-22 | ecosystem: Environmental > Aquatic > Deep subsurface > Groundwater | place: USA...
GCAGGAGAGAACCACGGGTTTACCCGTGGGTGAATCCTTCAAAAATATTCGACGAAGTCGCCCGCCGATTCGGCGGGAACCTGCGATTTCAGAGTACCACGGCTTTAGCCGTGGGAATCTATATATTTAGCTTTGGGTAGAATTTCAAAAGCCAAAGTTTTCATCAAGGAGGCAGGAACAATATCGTCTTTTCCGCAACCGATAACAACCGTTTCATGGATAATTTTTTTAAAATACTGAGTAAAATCGGATTTTAAATATTCTATTCCGAATTGAGCTGAATGGAGATCTAGATTTTGAAAGCTGATCTTCACTTCTTTTTCAATTTGATTAAGGGCTATTCTGTTAATAATGTCATGCAACTGTACATATAAAATATATTTGTATAGTCTTTTAATTAGAAAAGCGGAGATTGGATAATTATTGGCGATCTTGGCCATATAGTAAAGTTTTTTGAATCTATTTTCCACAGTTCTTCCACAATAAGGAGAGGATTGAACGATAATTTTATCTATTTTTTCCGGATAAGAGTAGGCTAGTAAAAGAGCTAACGTTCCTCCAGCAGAAACCCCGCAGAGATTGATTTTTTGATCAGGATAGATTTTGTCTAAAAGCTCTTTCAGGATGTTGACGTAATCAGAAACCCCCTTTTTGTCCGGTGTTTTGAATTTTGACTTTCCCATCCAACCCGGAAGATCAAGAGCCGTCACCGCAAAGTTGGGTGCAAGATAAGGCTCGAGAAGCAAAAAAATGCTGGCTGGAAAAGGGAAACCAGGCAGAAGAACCAAAGGCTTTCCTCTTCCGAAAGAAATGGTATGTATCTCGGCCAACTCAAGATCGATTTTTGCATCCGTCATAATAATGAGTATAACCTTTGGGGTCTACCTTTTTCAATGGTATATGGTATGATCAAAGTTAAAAGTAAAAAGTTAAAAGTAAAAACGTAGATGGCTACTGGCTTTTGGCAACTAGCAACTGGTATCCACCGAAAACAAGAGGTTTCTCCTCTTTAAAGAGGAGAAACCTCTAACTTCTCTACAGCTGGCGGATCGAGGGATCTCTTCATTTCACCTCATTTTCCCAAGGGATCCTCACGTCGCCCCCCGCCGATTCGGCGGGGACTCCTCAGGATGACATAAAAAAGGGTAGGAATGATACCTCTAGTTGGCGAAGTCATGAAATAAAGAATACAATTAAAATATTTTTAGGTGATTAATCCTAAAATACCTATGAAAAATGATTTTTCGCTTTTTTCTGTCAAAAATGAGAGTGAAGTTTTAGAGGAACTGAACGTTGATTTTGAGAAGGGTTTATCGCATGAGGAAGCCGAAAAAAGAAGGCAAAAATTTGGATTAAACGAAATCACCTCCCATGAAATCACTTGGCGCGACATTTTTTTGCGCCAGTTTAAGTCTCCCTTCATCTATCTTTTAATTGTCGCCTCATTCCTGTCTTTTATCTTTAGTCAGACGATTGAAGGGGTGATGATTATCATCTTCGTGGCCATAAACAGCGGCCTGGGATTTTTCCAGGAGTATCATTCTCAGAGAGCCATTAAACTTTTAAAAAAATTTATTATTTCCCATGTCAAGGTAATACGCAATGGGATTGAATCCGTGCTGGATAGCCGACAGTTGGTTCCCGGAGATGTGGTAGTGGTTAAGCCGGGTGATATTCTGCCAGCCGATCTGCGGTTTTTGGAAACGGAAAACTTATTTGTTGATGAATCGATTTTAACCGGCGAATCGAACTCGGTCGAAAAAAATAGTAAACCTTTAAAAGAGCCGGCTCGGGAGGTTTATCAGGCTTCAAATATCGGCTTTTCCGGTACAGCGGTTGTTAGCGGTTGCGGAAAGGGAGTGATTGTAAATAGCGGGTACAATACTAATATCGGCGATATCGTCAAGCTTACCGCTGAGACGGTGCATATCAGCAGTTTTGAAAAAAGGATTGCCAGATTCAGCAAGTTCATTCTCAGGCTTATTTTTCTAACTTTAATCTTTGTGTTTTTGGCCAATATTGTAATTCGGGGCGGAAGGGTGGATTTTGTTGAGTTAGTTGTTTTTTCCATTGCTTTGGCGGTGAGTGTGATTCCCGAGGCTTTGCCGGTTGTTACCACCTTTTCCTTATCTCAGGGGGCTTTAGAGTTAGCCAGAAATAAGGTGGTAGTTAAAAGACTTTCCGCCATCGAAGATTTAGGCAGTATCGAGATTCTCTGTACGGATAAAACCGGGACTTTAACTAAAAACGATCTTACTCTTGAAGAAATTTTTTCAAACAATCCACCTAAAACTTTTTTCTGGTCGAAACTCGCCAGTTTTTACCTAGGCGAAGAGAGAGCAAAAGCCAAAAGCGCCTTTGATCTGGCTCTCATCAAAAATCTAACTTCTTCGGAAATCAGGAAATTTGATGAGTATCAAAAAGTCGATGAGATTCCTTTTGAATCTGAACGCCGCCGAGATAGTGTTTTGGTGAAAAACCAAGATAGTTATTTTTTAATCGTCAAGGGAGCGCCCGAGGAAATTTTGAAAAATTGCACCAATGTCGATCATTTAAGTCAAAAAGAGATTGAAAAGTGGATGAGCAATGAGGGGGTAAACGGAAGAAGAGTGATCGCAGTGGCCTTAAAAGAGATGAAGGGAAAAATCAAGAAAGAGAAGGCTTTGCAGGAGAAAGATTTGTATTATTTAGGCAGCCTGTCTTTTTCCGACCCGTTGAAAAAATCGACTATTGAAGCGATCCAAAGAGCAGAGCAGCTTGGAGTCGGCATAAAAATTTTGACTGGTGACAGAGGGGAAGTGGCGGGGTCAGTGGCCTATCAGATTGGACTGACTAAATCATTGGCGGAAAGAATCACCGGCGACGAATTCGAAAGATTAACCGATCGTGAAAAACATGAGGCAGTAGAGAAATTTGCGGTTTTCGCCAGGATTACCCCCCAGCAAAAATATCGAATCATCGAGTTGCTGCAGGAAAAACATGAGGTTGGATTTTTGGGAGAAGGGATCAATGACGCGCCGGCTTTAAAGATCGCGGACGTGGCCCTAGTCGTTCCCGAGGCGGTGGATATTGCCAGAGAAGCGGCGGACATCGTGCTTTTAAACCGCAGTCTCGAAGTGATTATCGGCGGAATTAAAGATGGACGCAAGGTTTTTGCCAACACCTTAAAGTATATAAAATCAACCCTTTCATCCAATTTTGGAAATTTTTACGCCATCGCCTTGATTTCCTTGATGATTAATTTTTTGCCGATGACCTCTCTCCAAATCCTTCTTATCAACCTTCTCTCGGATTTTCCGATGATTGCGGTTGCCACAGATAAAGTGGACGAGGCGGAACTGAAAAAACCCAAGGGCTATAATTTCAAAGACATCGTGCTTTTGGCTATGATTTTAGGGCTTATCAGTACCGTTTTTGATTTCATCTTTTTTGGGATTTTTAATTCCGGCAGCCCATCTTCGCTCCAAACCTACTGGTTTATCGGCAGCATTTTAACGGAGTTGATCTTGATCTATTCGATTCGGACCAGACTTCCTTTTTACAAAGCCCCAAAACCTTCCAAGATTTTACTTTATCTTACAGGATTGGCGGGCATCGTCACCATCGTTATACCCTTTACCGCTGCAGGCCAGAAAGTTTTTGATTTTGTGAAGCCCAACTTCGGCAACCTCTTTTTAATCTTAGGCCTGGTCGGGATTTATTTTGTCTTAACCGAGAGCGTAAAAATCCTTTATTATAAACATACGATTGACCATAAAGAAAATGGAAGAGGTTCCTCGATCCGCCAGCTGGTGGACTCGGGATGACACGGCGCTTCTCCCCTCTCTCTTTAGGAGAGGAATAGGGTGAGGTTTTTTTGACTTGTCCGTCATGCCATACGGGATCTCCGCCAGCTGGCGGACAGGCTCACGTCGTCTCGCCATGGCGGGACTCCTCAGGATGACGGTTCGTCAAATACCCCCTTGACTTTTTCTGAAAATGAGTTACCTTGTAATATTCAGATTGGTAATATTTATGCAGGAAGAATTTAACGAAAAACCTCCGAGTTCTTACCCCAACCATCTTGGTTCTGGAAAGATGGTTTCTTTAATTGGTCAAAAAAATTTCCTTCCCGCAAGCCTATTTAACCAGTATAGTTTCGGGTTTGGTAAAATTGCAGAAAGAAAGCCATCTACGCATTGTCAGATTTGGAACGAGATTGCCAGTTCATAATCCTTTGGCTTTACAGGAATGGCACTATTCTCTTCTGGCCCAAGTTAACAATCCTTATCTCATGGTACATATTAATCACCCGGCAGAATTATCAGAGCAGAACTTGCAAGTGCTAACCAATTTCCGCAAAAAGGCTAATGCTACCGTTTTAAGTCAAACGGTTCTTTTGAAAGGCATGAATGATAACACCGAGATTTTGTATCAGCTGTTTGTCAAAATGGCCGAAGAGGGAATCCAGCCGTACTATGTTTTCCAAAATGATCCTGTCTTTTGGGCGAGGCACTTCACGGTTCCAATCAAAAAAGCCATCCGGATCTGGCAGAGATTGCGGCCGCGCCTTTCGGGCTTGGCGGCTTGCGCCAGGTTGGTTATTGACACTTCCTTCGGGGCCGGCAAAATTCCCATTCCGGAAGGCGAAGCCTGGGAAGTTGATTATTCCCACTTTTTTGATTTCAACAAGCAAAAACACCCCCTTAAATAACTCAAAAGTCAAAAGTCAAAAGTCAAAGGTCAAGAGCTTCTGGCTACTGGCCAACTGGCCAAAGACAAGTCAAAAGTTAAAAGTAAAAAGACCTCGTCCATGGGGAACGTGGTAGAACGGACGGGATTCCCTTGTCAGGCGGGAATGACACAAAGACCTCACCCAGCCTCTTCCCTCATCAAGCCCGCCTGCCGGCGAGGCAGGTACGGGACAGGCTCTGCAAGGAGAGGGAAGCAATGTCAGTGCCATCCCGCCGTCAAAATACACAATGAATATCCAAATCCCGCTTGACCTAATCTCTGAATATATCTACAATAATAATTAAGAGTTATTTTGCGAGCGTAAGCGAGCAAAAGAAGATCCCATGAGTATCAAGCTCATGGAGATTCATTTCAAACCTTTATGCTTAAAAAGCTTGCCAAACATCTAGCCCTATTGCTTGGTATTTTGCTTGGAGCGACCCTTCTGGTATTTCTTTCCCGTACCCATTTTTGGATCAACTTTAATATCTATCGAGGGATTCCGGGTTTAAGCCCCATCGAGTTCACCATTGATACCTCCGGCAATGTCGGCGTCGGGACGACGGGACCTTTAAGAAAGCTCGATGTAATTGGGCAAATTAGTGCTCGCAATTCAGTAGCTAATGATATTGAGATAACCTTAGGAGCTGATGCCAATAGTACCAATATCTATTCCAGTTATGGCACGACCGGAAGTTTTAAACCCATGTATTTCTGGGTTAACAACGGTATAAAAATGGTTCTTGATACAAGCGGCAACGTTGGCATCGGGACGACGAGTCCTAGTCAAAAATTAGAAGTGAACGGTCGGATTCGCATGGACATCTGGACAGCCGACGGCGATGTTGTGGTTTACAAGAATCCCTCAGGCGATATTGGGCTAAATTCTTCGGATCTTCGCTTAAAAAAGAACCTGGAACCCATCTCAAGCGCCCTGGATAAAGTGCTGGGACTGACCGGTTACCTTTACAACCCCGTGGGAGAGCCGGATGGAGCCAAGAAACGTCTGGGTGTCGTGGCTCAAGACTTAATCGCGGTCGGCCTGTCGGAAGTCACCTATACCTTTACCAATGAGGCAGGACAAGAATATTTTGGCGTGCATTACGAGAAATTAACCGCTCTCCTTGTCGAAGCAGTTAAAGAGTAGCAACTTGAGATTGAGCAGTTGAAACTAGCTTCTGCCAGCGCTGGAAATTTTGATGCCGAAACCATTCTTTCCAAAACCCGCGAGCTTGAAGCTACTCTGAATCAAGAGATGGCCGACCGTCAGATTCTTTCCTCGCGGGTTGATCAATTGGTAGGCAACCTCAACTTGTTCACACAAGAACTTGACGGGTTGAAAAAAGAAGCCTCTCAGGCCACATTACTGGCTAAGTTAGACCTTTCCTTAACAGCTGAGGGAGATCTTGCACCCGACAAAAACCTAGTGTTGTATAAAGACCTGGACGTATTAGGCAAGATCACCACACAGGATTTAACTGTTGGCGGAAAACTGTCTGTTGGGCTTTTGACAATAGAGAGTTTTGAGGACGGCGTTTCTATAAAAACGCTTTCCGGCAATCTTAAACTGCAAGATAAGGTGACGATCGATACCGAAGGAAGTGTCATCACGGAGGCTTCAATGTCTGCCCAAAAATACAATGTCAAATCAGGCGATGTTTCTGCGGCTTCGGCTGGCAAGGTGGAAATAGCGGCAGGGGAAACCCAGGTGGAAATTTCTACCACGGCAGTTAGCAGCGACTCGTTAATCTTTGTCACAGCGGAGAATCTGCCGGTTGCCTTGTCTGCCTCTTTCAAAGAAGAAGGAAAGTTTACAATCAGGCTCGAGAAGGCCCAAGATGAGGCCTTAAAGGTTTCCTGGTGGGTGGTAAATTAAGTAAGAATCAAGTAAAAACCAGAGGTCTCTCCTCTTTTTTTTAAGAGACCCCTGTAAACTAAAAAAAGATGCCGGGAAAAAATACGATTAAAGTTTATACTGAGAACGGATATTATCATATTTACAATCGCGGCGTAGAGAAGCGCAATATTTTTGTTGATAAGGAAGATTATTCTTTTTTCCTGGACGTTTTAGCAAATTACCTTCTTGATTCAGTCGATCAACCTTTTTCAAAAACCTATTGGAGATCGAAACTTGCACCCAACGAGGTTTCGCTTCTGGCATATTGTTTAATGCCAAATCATTTTCATTTTCTTTTGAAACAGAATACCATCAACGGAATAACCAAATTGTTTAGGCGACTGGCCACCAGTTATGTACTTTACTTTAACAAAAAATACCAACGGGTAGGTTCCCTATTTCAAGGAGTTTTTAAAGCCGTTTTTGTTGATAGAGATGAATATCTGTTGCATCTTTCAAGATACATTCACCGCCAACCGTTCACCGAAAAGAAGAGGTCTCTCCTCTTAAGAGGAGAGACCTCTAACATCTCCAGGGTGTTGGAGGAATATCCGTTTTTCTCATATCCAGACTATCTGGGGAAGCGAAAGACCCCTTGGGTTGATACAACAGAAATTCTGGGATACTTCAAAAGTGCTCAAAAAACGGATCTCAAGGATAGTTTGTCTTACCAGAGTTTTGTGGAAGATTACGAGCAAGACGATCAAAAATTACTCGAAAATTTTACTTTAGAAGGTTAAAAAAGAGGAAAGAGGTTTAGGAACAAGAGGTCTCTCCTCTAAAGAAAAGAGGAGAGACCTCTAAAAACCTCCACGAAAAGATGGAAATTCCCAAAGACGAGTTATCGAAATTCATCAAGAAAAGGATTGATTTTGATCCTAGCGAACAAGTTTTTTTAGTCAGACAAAAACATTGGTTTGTGTTTCGGAATCCGTTTTTAATCGGTGTTTTTGTCCCTTTCATTCTGGTTTTTTTTGCCCTTCTTCTTTCCTATTCTCAATTTTCCCTGCCGTCTTTTTTGAGCAAGAATTTGGCGGAGTATGTTTTTTATTTTGCTCCGGCCGTGGTCGTTTTAGGTTTTTTTCTTTTTTTGTGGAAGCTTTATCTTTGGCAAAGAACGTTTTATGTAGTCACCAGCCGCCGCATCATCATCATTCGTCAAAACAATCTCTTTTCAGCTGATGTGCACCAAATATCGCTGGACAAAACCCAGGATGTGATTACGAAAATTAAAGGATTGCAGGCGGCTTTGTATGGTTTTGGAGACGTTTCGATCCAGGCTTCTTCCTCAACCGCTCAACTTGTTTTTTCAACAGTCGGAAAGCCTCACGAGGTACAACGCAAAGTCATGGAAGCGGTGGAAAGTTACCGGATTTAACGCAGATTGAGATAGTAAAGACTGGAAATGTTACTCGAGAGATTAAAACTGGTTAAGAGAAAAATCTTTTTACCGTCCGGAGAGACTAAAATATTGGCTGAATCCATTTTTCCCTCATAGGCGTTAGTCTTGTTTTCGCCGTCTTCTTCCATGACACTCATTTTTCCATTTTTTCCTTCAACATAATCTTCAATCGTGATCAAATGCTTGGAATCCGGATACCACCCTATCGACTGTAAAGAGGCTAATTCAAGATTTTTGACTTCGGTCAATCTCTCATCTTCAAGTGAATAGGAAAAATAGATGCCGTCTTTTTTAAATAAAAACTTTAAGCTATTCGGCGACCATTGGTTTTCCTGACCTTCACTATAAATTTTGAGCTCGCTTTCGGTCAGTTGTTTTTTCCGCTGATTTTCCAAATCGTCCTTTTCCTGTTGCCACCCCGCCACAATTGTTTCCTTTCCATCTTTGGTGGGAGTAGGGTTTTCATTCAGATGGCTCGGATCGAGAAGAAAATTTGAATTGGATGGTAACAAGGTAATTAAAACATTTTGTCCGTCAGTCGACCAGACAGTTTCCCCTTGGGAGAATTTTTCCTCCGGTGTGTCTTTGATGATTTGCTTGATAGTGTAACCTGTTCCAAAGGGGAGATTGTTAAAAGCCAAAATCCAAACTCCGGCTTTAGCCTCGTCGGTTATAGCAAGCGCAGCCTTAATGTTGTCCGGCGAAAGAGTAAATTTTGTTACTCCATCGTAGGTGGCCACTTTCAACTCCGGCGCCGAGGGGAGAAGCAGTGCTTCTATCTGTGAGACTAGTTCGGCGCGAACAACAATATCTTTCTGCCAAGTTGAATAACCGTTTTTAGTGATTTTGATCTGATAAGTTCCGGGTTCCAGATTGGAGATGGTGGTATTGGTGGCTGAGGCCAGATCGCCGTTTAAAAAGATTGAAGCTCCGTCAGGAATGGAAGTGGCATAGATCATGCCGGTTTTTACAATTTGTTTTTTCTTAAAATTCAAACTGTAACCGGAAGCTAAAAATACCGCAATGACAGCGATTACAAGACAAACTGTGATTAAGAGAATCGAAAAAATTCTTCTTTTACTCATGGCAGGATGGGTCCTCAATTTAGGATAGCAACTTAGGATTATACCAGAATAACTCAAAAGTAAAAAGTAAAAAGTCAAAGGTCAAAAGCTTCTCGCATCTGGCAGCTAGCTTCTGGCAACTGGCTAAGAATAACTCAAAAGTTAAAGGTAGCGGTCATCCTGAGGAGTCCCTGCCGATTCGGCGGGGCATGGAGAAGTACATTCTTGTCATTCTGGGGATCCTCTAGTTGGCGGCTGGCGAAGCAAAGCTTGCGAATCATGGAAACCTAAAGGTTTCCGCTACGGTGATAGATTGTGGATGAGATTTGGTAGCATGGATCTTGTAGCGGCGAACGTGAGAATCGCCATAATTTAGATGGAAATCTTAAAACCCCAATGTAAAAACTGAAAGACAAAAAACGCTAGATGGCATTATTCTTCGGCTAAGTCAAACTAACATTTGCAAGTTTGGCTGTTTTGCACTAAAATATAGATTCCCACGGCTTTCCGCCGTGGTACTATAATTTTAAGGTGATCAAAAGATGTTTACTAAAAAAATCGGAATTGATTTAGGTACAGCCAACTCTTTGGTGTATTTAGTGGGCAAAGGAATTGTGCTGCAAGAACCAACGGTAGTGGCCATAACCGCCGAAGATAATAAAGTGGTAGCTATTGGCAGCCAAGCCAGAGAAATGTTAGGGCGCACCCCGGCAAACATCATTACCTCCAGACCGATGAGGGATGGGGTGATTGCCGACTATATAGTCACCGAAGCGATGTTACGTTATTTCTTAGATAAAATCTGCGGCCGCAGCCGTTTTTTTAAGCCGGATGTCATGATTTGTGCGCCGGCCGGGGTAACCTCGGTTGAAAGAAGGGCAGTTTTGGACGCCACTCTTTCGGCCGGAGCCAAGAATGTTTATCTGATTGATGAGCCTTTGGCGGCCTCAATCGGAGCCAATATGCCAATCGGAGAAGCTTCAGGCAACATGGTAGTCAACATCGGCGGCGGAACAACCGAGGTAGCAGTTATTGCCCTGGGTGGAATCGTCGTGCATAACACCTTAAGAGTGGCTGGCAATAAAATTGATGAAGCGCTAGCCTCATATATCCGCAAAAAATACAGCCTGGTGGTTGGCGATCAAATGGCAGAAGAGATCAAAATTAAAATCGGCTCAGCCCTGTCTTTGGAAAAAGAGATGAAGATAGAAATTAAGGGCCGCGATATTGCCGGTGGTTTGCCCCGGACAGTTGAAATCTCCTCGACTCAAGCCACCGAAGCCATAAAGCCAGTGCTCTCGGCCATCATTTTAGCCATTAAAAAAGTTTTTGAAGATACCCCGCCGGAGCTGGCGGCTGATATTATCGATAAAGGTATTATGATGACCGGCGGAACTTCACTCCTGCGCAATTTTGATCAGCTTTTGACGCAAGCTTTGGGGGTGCCGTGTTATGTGGCTGACAATCCGATAGAATGTGTGGTGCAAGGGACGGGAATTGCGATTGAAAACTTAGAAGATTATAAGCGTAATGTCACTCAAAGATAGAGGAGCTGCCTCATGCTTGTTGGGATCGATGCCAGCCGCACGGTGGCAGGTAAATTAACCGGAACAGAATATTACGCCGTAAATCTCATTCAAGCCATCGCCAGGTTGGATCAGCATAACCAATACCGTCTTTATTTCAATGTCCCTTTTCAAAAGCCGATTGTCAGGCAGGAAAATTTTCAAAAGAGGGTGATGCCTTTTCCCAGGCTATGGACCCAGCTTCGTTTGGCCTTAGAATGTCTTTTGGACCCTCCTCAGATTCTTTTTGTGCCGTCTCATACTCTACCTGTCATCCGTAGTCCGAAAACGAAAACCATAGTCACCGTCCACGATCTGGGCGCTGAATTTTTGGCTGAATATCATCAGTTTCCCCAAAAACTATATCTTAACCGGTCAACCGAATATGTCGCCCGCCACGCTGACCACCTTATTGCGGTTTCCAACTCCACCAAAAACGATCTGCAGAAAATCTTCCAGGTTCCCGAAAAGCGGGTGACGGTTGTCTATGAAGGAGTTGATTTGGAAAGATTTAAGCCTCTGAAAGAGAAAAAAGACTTAGAGCGGATAAGGCAAAAATATCAGCTGAAAAATGAGTTTCTTCTTTTTGTGGGCACCATTCAACCGCGTAAAAACCTGGCCAATTTAATTGAAGCCTTCGCTCTCTATCTTCAAGAATCAAAAAAAAATATAGATCTGGTCTTGGTTGGAAAAAAAGGTTGGTTAACCGATGAGATTTACGCTAAACCCAAGCTTTTGGGAATCCAAGAGAAGGTTTTTTTCCTGGACTATGTAGCAGAGAGTGACTTGCCATATTTTTATAATCTGGCTTCTCTTTTTGTTTTACCTTCCTTGTATGAAGGATTCGGCCTGCCGATTTTGGAAGCCATGGCTTGCGGATGTCCGGTTGCCGGTTCTGACTGTTCTTCGATCCCCGAAGTTATCGGCGAGGCGGGATTATTATTTAACCCTAACTCACCGCAGGAGATTAGCAGATCTATTCACGAGATGCTAGAGAATGAAAATCTGCGCGCAGAAAAGATCAGTCAAGGGTTGAAAAGAGTAAAAGGGTTCAGCTGGGAGAAAGCGGCTCAAAAAACACTTCAACTGTTTGAGAAAATCTATCATGAAAGTTAATATTCTGGGCGTTTTGATCGACAATCTTACTCAGAGTCAAGCGTTAGAAAAGCTTGAGGGATATTTGACATCGGTCGGTAAGCACTATGTTGTTACGCCTAACCCCGAGATGGTGGTGATGTCCCAAAAAGACTTAGAATTCAAAAAGATACTCAATGGGGCCGACATAGCTATTCCTGACGGCTTCGGTTTAATTTGGGCAGCCAGGATTTTGGGACTAGATTTATCTTGCAGAGTTGCCGGAACCGATGTGGTCGAAAAGGTATGCCAAAAAAGTGCGGCCAGGGGCTTTAAGATTTTTTTCTTAGGGGCCAAAGAGGGTGTAGCTGAAAGAGCAAAGAAAAGGCTTGAAGCAAAATATCCGGGAGTCAAAATAATCGGAACCTTAAGCGGTAATCCCGAACTTGCGGCCGATTACCAAACTCAAACAATAATTAATCAATGCGGACAGATTGATTTTTTGATGGTGGCTTTTGGCGCACCGTATCAGGAAAAATGGATCCAGCGGAATCTTTCAAAGCTTAAGGTCAAAGTGGCCATCGGAGTGGGGGGAGCCCTAGATTATTTAGCGGGTGATAAAAAACGGGCACCATTCTGGATACGGAAAATGGGGTTTGAATGGTTTTTTAGGCTTTTATCAGAACCTTGGAGGTTTAAAAGACAGCTTAGATTGCCGTATTTTATATTTTTGGTTCTGAAAGAAAAAATGAGCCATATGGTTTGATATCAAGGAAAGAAGAGGTTTCTCCTCTTAAGAGGAGAAACCTCTTGAGCAGGCTACAGTTTGACCGCACTTTAGAAAAAATGGTATAATTTGGCAACTGGGATCTGGCTAATAGTAGCTAGTTTCAGTGATTCTACGTGTCATTTTCGAAATGACACGTAGAATCACTGTTATCATAATTATGCAATAGGTCAATTGTAATTGGTTTTACTTATATAGAAAGAAGGCGCATGACAAAAAACATACTCGCAAAAGTCGTCAGCGGAATTGTGACGCCACTGGCTTCTCCGAAAAACCCCTTAAATATTCTAATCGTTGGTACCGAAGCCAGTCCATATGCTCAAGTGGGGGGTATCGGGCGCGTTCTTTTCTTTTTACCGCAGGCCTTAATGCGGTTAGGCCATGATGTTAGAGTCATGATTCCAAAGTATGGAAAAATAGATGAGAAAAAATATCCCTTGGAGTTGGTTTATGAAGGATTAAAAATTCCAACCGGAGAGAAGGGAAGTAATGAATACTTAATCTGTAATGTTAAAACCCACAAATTACCGGAAGGGCCGCGAGTCTATTTCTTAGAAAACATGGAATATTACGAAAAGCGGGCCAACGAATATGGTTATGTTGATGATCCAATTCGTTTTGCTATCCTTTGCCGGGGAGTTTTGGAATTTATCAGACATTACGAAGAATGGAAACCGCAAATAATCCATTGTAATGATTGGCAAAGTGCTCTTATCCCGCAGTATTTAAAAACAGTTTATAAGAATCGATTAAAAGATATCACGGTTCTTTATACCATTCACAATCTCTATTATCAGGGGATGTTTGACCATCATTTTGTTTCTGAATTGGATTTCGATGATGGGAAAAGTCAAATTCCATCTTTTTTCTCTGAGAGGATCCACAAGATCAATCCGATGCGCAGAGGCATAATTTATGCGGATTTAATCAACACTGTTTCGCCAACCTATGCTCAGGAAATTCTAACCTCTGAATACGGCGAGGGATTGGATTCGCTCTTACGCGAGTTGCGAACAAAACTATCGGGAATCTTGAATGGGATTGATTATACAGAATTTAATCCGGCTACAGACAAGATAATCCATAAGAATTACACTTCATCCTCGATCGAATTAAGAGAAGAAAATAAAAGAGAATTGCAAAGAGAATTCAATTTACCGATCGATCCCGAGACGATGATTTTCGGAATCAGTTCCAGATTAGAAGATCAAAAAGGGATAGATCTTTTTATGGGTGTAATTGAGTATGTTCTGAAGGAATATAAAGCTCAATTAATCGTGAATGGCGGAGGAGAAGGGAAGTATTTATCATTTTTCCAGAAATTAGAAAAAGATTTTCCGGGCAAAGTTGGTACGAATTTAAATTTCGACTACACTCTGCCGCGTCATATTTTTGCCGGAGCGGACGTATTCTTGATGCCTTCGCGTTTCGAACCCTGCGGAATAACCCAGATGGAGGCGATGCGTTACGGAGCAATTCCCTTGGTTCGCGCCACTGGCGGTTTGGCTGATACAGTGGAGGATTTTAATCCAACAAACAATACCGGAACTGGTTTTGTCTTTAAGACATTTGATAAAATGGCTTTCTTCGGAACCTTAGTGCGGGCAATTGAAACCTATAAATATAAAGCCGTCTGGAAGAATCTCATCAAAAGAGCCATGAAAAAGGATTTTTCCTGGGTAGAATCCGCTAAAAGATACAGCGATTTATACTATCGAGCTATCGATTTGTATCGGCAGAAAAAAATCGCCAGAACCCATATACAAAATCAAGAGGAGGGGTAATGATTTGGGTCCCATTCCTTCACTGGTATCAACCGCCGAATCAAACGAGGGAGATTATTCTTAAAGTTATCAAAGAAAGCTACGATCCTGCCATTTCTCTTCTAGAAAGATATTTAAACGCCAGAATCACTTTAAATGTTAACGGATGTTTAACCGAACAGATTGTTGCCATACAACCGGCCCTTTTGGAGAGAATAAAGACTTTAGTTTTGGCAGGGCAAATTGAACTTGCCGCCAGCGCTAAATATCATCCATTGCTACCTTTACTTCCCAAGAGTGAAATTGAGAGGCAGATAAACCTGAATATAGAGACTAATCGTCATTATTTTGGCGATATCTATAAACCCCTTGGTTTTTTCCCTCCCGAATTGGCTTTTAGCAATGAACTGGCCGAAGTTGCCTCCCGGATGGGATTTAAATGGATTATTCTGGACGAGATTTCGCTTGACGGATCGCTGGAAAACGAAGGTTGTGCGAAGATCTATCAGCATAAAAATTTTCCCAATTTAACCCTTTTTTTCTCTGACCGGCAAATTTCGCACACGATACGTTCGACCGATAAACTGGAGGCGAGCAGTTTCTGGTCTGAGGTGAAAGGGAAGATTCAAAAGTCTCAATATCTAATCACCGCCAACGACGGAGAAACGTTTGGACATCACTTCAAGCACAGAGAAGAAATTTTGGAATTTGCCTTTGAGGATCACGAAATTCAACTTTTCACCCTTTCGCAAATTAAACGCAAGTTTGCGAAGAAATTACAATCAATTATTCCTCAAGCAGGAACTTGGGAAACAACTGAAGAAAACATTAAACAAAAGAACCCCTTTCCTTTATGGAAAGATCCTAAAAATAAAATCCATAAACTTCAATGGCTCTTAACCGAGATTGCAATCCATGCCGTTGAACAAGTGGAAAAACCCGAAGATGATAGCGGGTTAGTCTATGCATCTTCCAGGAATCATTTAGACAGGGGATTGCATAGTTGTCATTACTGGTGGGCTTCAGCTTACCCTTGGTGGAATCCGGATATTATTATTGAAGGGTCAACCGAGCTCATCCGTTCGATTCGGAGTCTGCCCGAACTGCCGGCTAGTATCAAGCAAAAAGCCGAAAAGATTTATGCTGAAATTTCAAAAACTACCTGGCAATGGCATTGGGGAGATGTTGCACAAAAGAAGATCAAAAAGTATGACAGTCTTTATAGATCAAAAGTCGTTTAAGTGGAGACTTAAAGTGAAGGTAACCATTTCAGTTATTACCGCTACCTATAACCGCAAAAAATTTCTCAGGGATTGCATCGAAAGTGTTGCCAACTCGATTTTATCACCGCGAAAAGAGATTGCGGTTGAACACATCGTCTTTGACGGCGGTTCAACTGATGGAACGGATGAATGGATCAAAAGTACCTATCCGTCGCTTAAGTATTTTCGCGAAGAGAGAATACATAGCCCGGCTGAAGCTCGCAATAAAGCCATCAGACATGCGCAGGGTGAATATATTTTTGTTTTAGACAGTGATGATGTCATCTTGCAGCGAACGCTTTATCATTTTTATACCCATCTTGAAAGAAAGGCCGAATCATGGGCCTATAGCGACTTTCTGAGAGTGGACAAAAACTTAAGGTATATCCTGGCTCAAGATTATTATGGGTGGGAATACCGGAATCCTCAGGCCATGTTGGAATCGATGTTCGCCGGTCAGCACTTTATTCAACACAATGTGATGTTTGCCAAAGAATTATTTTTTAAAGTTGGCGGATATGATGAAGAGCTTGAGGTGGCTGAAGATTTAGATCTTTTTATCCGCTTTTTACTACATGGAGAAATGCCGCTTTATTTACCGATCATCTCCCACTTGCACAGAAAGCATGAATCAAATTTTTCCATTGGACAAGGCGGAGCACAGCATTTAAAAAATCTTGAGCACCTGAAAAGAAAGTATAAATGGGATGAAAAAGGAAGTAAATAAAATGGCCAGTTTTGGAGCGTCATTTATAAAGCAGATATTTCCGATTTTTTCCGCTAAGGAAAAAGCGGAGGAATATCTTTCCGCAAAACTTAAGCAGGAAATTAACGTTGATCAAATAAAAGTCTCTTTTAGTGTAGATTCCCAGATTGTGGGTTTTCGCTATAAACTTGGCAAAGTGATCGAGGTTTACGGCAAACCATCAGAGAGGCTGCATCTGAAAACCGGCTTTAAAGATTCACTATTTTTGGAAGCAGAATACCTCATCTTGGATTATCTTTATAGAAAGGTTTGGGTTGATAACAAGATTATCGTTCCCCAACCTTTGTTCTATGATCGCAAGCTTGGATGTTTTGTCAGGAATGCGATTGCAGGAGAAAATCTAGCGAGTATCATTCTAAGAAAGAATTCGCTGACGAAAACTAAATCGGATGATTCTTTACACCTCTTGTTGGCTGCCTTGCGAGAGGTAAACTGGCAAAAAATGCCGATCAAACCACCGTACTTTCTGAAGAACCGTCTCAATGAAATGGCGACGGAATTGGTGCCACTTATTAAGTTAGCCAAGTGGAAGATTCTAGATCTCAAAAATCTTGAGTTTGATTTAGCCGAATTTATTGGATTGGCGACGGATATTTTAGAAAGGTTAGGAAATTTAAAACTGCGGGAGTCTGAAATGTCGTTTTGCCACGGAGATCTTCACCATCAAAACATTCTTTGTCAGATGGGGAAAGTGGGTTTAATTGATTTTGATAAAGCGGGCATTTTTTCTTCGCTTTATGACCTTGGAAGCTATCTATTTTATCTTGATTATAAGTTTAATAGAGTATTCGATCGAAAAACACTTATGGATCATAAGCAAAAAATGATTTCTTTTTTTCTGACAGAAAAACCATCGGAAAAGAAGAGGATAGGAGAGATCAATCTATTTCAAGCCGAAATTGCTTTACGGATAGCCTTAAGTTTAATGGTAGAAGTGGTAATGAGTAATGATTCCCAGCGCCCTGAAATCACACAAAGAACAGAAACCCTGTATTTATTAGCAGAAAAAATAGGTAGGTGCTTAAAAAACCAAGAGCCGGATTTGGAGGTTTACCGTTATTTTGATCCGGGATTTACGGTAGAGTAGCTCGAAAGTTAAAAGTAAGTCAAAAGTAAAAAACCGGTATCATCCCGCCCTCCGAGTCGGCGGACTCCTCAGGATGACGCAAAGAGGAACAGGGATGAGACACTCTGCCAGTTACGCGACTAGAATTCAATTAGAGATAGAAAAAGGATTATGACCGATGAAAGTCTTTTTTATTGCCTCAGAATGTGCTCCGATCGTTAAGGTCGGAGGATTAGGAGACGTGGCCGGAGCTCTTCCCAAGGCTTTGAAAAAAAACAAGGTGGATGTCACAGTTTGTCTTCCCTTTTATAAAACTATTGATCCGGAAAAATATGCTTTAGAGCTGGTTTTAAAAGAGCTTAAAGTATTTTACGAGGAAGATTATAACAAGGTGACGGTTTGGCGTACCATGTTGCCTGGTTCAGAAGTGCCGGTACTTCTTTTTGAAAATGTAAAATATCTTTCTGGCGGAGGTGTTTATTTTGCCAGATCGGCATTTTGTGAATCGCACCGGGAAGTTGAACGTTTTTCTTTCTTTTCCAAATCCATCCTGGAATACCTGAAAAATCAAAAAATCAAAGCGGATCTTTTCCACTGTAACGACTGGCATACGGCCAGCGTTCCGATCCTTTTGGCGACACTTTATAAAAAGGAAAGGATTTTGCGCCATGCGGCCTGTGTCTTTACAATCCATAATTTAGGCAACCAAGGTATCGCCGATTTGGTTGTTTTAGACGAGCTAGGAATCAATAAAAATTCCCTAAAATTCTTGGATTGGGACGCCCAAAACAGGGATATTGATTTGATGATGCAGGGAATCGTCCAGTCGGATGCAGTGAATGCCGTTTCCGAAACCTATGCACATGAAATTTTGACAAAACAATATGGAGCCGGATTAGAGGAGGTTTTGAGAGGTAAAAGTGGAAGACTGTTCGGAATTTTAAATGGGATTGACTATGATGTCTTCGATCCGCAGAAAGACCAGAGCCTCTTTTTTCGCTATAATTTGAAAAACTGGAGAGAGGGTAAGAAAAAAAATAGGGAAGAACTTAAAAAAAGACTAAATTTGAGCCAAAATGATAAACCTCTCGTTGGAATGGTGACTCGTTTAACCGAACAGAAAGGTTTGAATTTGGTGGAAAAAGTTTTTGATAAAATGATCCAATTAGGATTTCAGTTTGTTCTCTTGGGACTAGGTGATGAAGAAATAGAAGAAGCTTTTAAAGAATTGGAGAGAAAATACCCGCAAGACGTTTCCATAAACCTAAAATTCAGTACTGCGCTTGCCAACCAAATTTACGCCGTCTCGGATGTATTTTTAATGCCATCCAAATTTGAACCCTGCGGTTTAGGCCAGATGATAGCTTTAAAGTATGGAGCAATTCCCATCGTCAGGGCAACCGGCGGACTCAAAGATACAATTCAAGACCGAAAGACCGGCTTTGTTTTTAAGTCCTTTACAGGCGAAGCATTGCTCAAAGTATTAATCAGAGCGAGAGACGCCTTTTCCCAGAAGGAAGCCTGGAAGAAAATCGTAGAGGAAGGAATGAAGGAAGATTTTTCTTGGGACAGATCCGCCAAAGAGTATTTAAATTTATATCAGAAAGCTTTACAATTTAAACATGAGTCAATATCTGCAAAATCCGATTACTAAAAAATGGATAGTTTTTGCTCCGCAACGATCGAAGAGGCCGGATGTCGCCAGAGGGATGGAGCCGGTTTGCCCTTTCTGTAATGGACACGAAAATTTGACTCCGCCTGAGGTTTTTCGGATCGGGAAAGGTGAACCGAACAAAGAGGGATGGGATGTCAGGGTTATTCCCAATTTGTATCCGATTACAAAAATTCACGAGCTGATTATTCATAGCCCGGATCACCGCAAAAATTTAATGGATTTACCGCCAAAACAAGTCAGAATGATTTTTGAAGCCTACAGAGCCAGATTTTTATTTCATAAAGCCAAAGGACAAGTCTTCCTTTTTCACAATCATGGGAAGATGGGAGCCGAATCTTTGCCGCATCCCCACACTCAACTGTGTGTTATTCCATTTGAAATACCTTTAGAGGCAGGAAGATTGGGTGATCCCAACAATCTGGCTTTTGAGACAGGCAAATTTATGGTTTTTTGTCCCCGAACATCAGAATGGCCTTTTGAAACGTGGATTGCACCTAAAAGACGAGGGTTTCAATTTGATGAGATTGATGAGGCTGAACTAACTGATTTTAGTAGTTTAGTGCCTCAGGTTTTGAAAAAGTTAGGTAGTAAACTGGATGGCGAATTTGCCTTTAATTTTTTCATCTATCCCGGGGGAGATTGGTATTGGCGTTTGATTCCAAGGACAGTCAATCGAGGCGGATTTGAGTTGGGGACCGGAATTATGGTTAATACTCTTGACCCCAAAGAAACAATCAAACTTCTTACGAAATGAGCTACTCTCACTTTTTCTACCTTCGGTAAGCTTGACTTTTTCCTCAGTTGCTAAAAATATTCAATAATTATCATTCGGGATATTGGATTGGGGGGCTTTTCCGATGATCCACAATACTGCCTCTTTGGTATAGCGGCGGTCTCCTCGGGAATTAATGCGGATAGGGGCAAGTTTGCCCTTTTTCCCCCAACGTTTAATCGTTAAAGGCGAGACTCGTAAGAATTTTGCCACTTCTTTGACCGTCATCAAGTCGGGGAGGTGTTGATAATTGTTAACTCCAGACTGAATTTCATCATCCATAATGAAATACCTCTTTCTATTTAAAAAGATAACATAGTGAATCACAACCTGTCAATAAAATTAACTCAAAACATTTGGCGCAAGCCGAAGGTTTCTCCGCCCTCCGAATCGGAGGGGATTCAGGATCTCGTGGGAATGAAGGAAAGAGACTTCGTAGCGGCGACCGCAAGAATCGCCATCATCCAAAATGGAAACCTAAAGGTTTCCGCTACGGTGATAGATTGGGGATGAGGTTTCGTAGCGGCGAACTTTAGTTCGCCATAATTTAGATGAAAACCTTAAAACAAACCGTTAGATTTATTTAATCTCAACCGTTGCCCCGGCCGCTTCTAGTTTCTGCTTGGCTTCCTCGGCTTCTTTCTTAGAAACTCCTTCTTTGACAGGTTTGGGAGCCGCTTCGACCAGATCTTTAGCCTCTTTGAGTCCTAGAGTGGAAACCAGTTCGCGGACGGCTTTAATAACTGCTATCTTGTTGGCGCCAAAACTGGCCAAAATCACGTTAAAAGTCGTCTGCTCTTCTGTTTTTTCCTCTCCAGCGGGGGCTGCGGTTGAGGTTGGTGTAGCCGCCGCAATCGGCATCTGGGGGGTAACTCCAAATTTCTCCTCGAGCATTTTGGTTAAATCGGCTAGCTCTAAAACCGTCATTTTTTCGATGAGGTCGATTACTTTTTGAGCATTAGCTGATAGCTTGGGCTGTTCTTTTTCGACTTCTTTTTTTCCTTCAGTCATTTTTATTTCCTCCTTTAATTGAGATTTTGTTTTTGTGTTTTTATTTGGCTAAGTTGATTGGCAAATTTTTGGAGATTGGCGGTAAGCGCTGTATGCAAGCGGAAAAGCGGCGAACCTATACCCGTGACAACCTGATACACAAGCGTTTTTCGATCCGGAAGATAAGCTAAGGTTTGAACTTGATTTTCGTCCAAGCAAGCCCCTTTTGAAAACCCAAATTTAATTTTCGGTAATTCCAGGTTCTTTTTAAATTTGAATAATGACTTTAAGGGCAAAACTTCGTCAGATAGGCAAAAAAGAACGGCTGTGGGGCCTTCCAAGTTTTGAAAGTGGGCATCCGCTGAAATCTCATCCGCAACCGCTCTTTTTAGAAGTGTGTTTTTGACAATCTTATATTCAGCCCCGCTACTTTTCAGATCTTTTTTCAGCATTTCTATTTCTTGAACTTTCAATCCGCGGTAGTCGGTTAGCAGAAAAAGATTAGCGCGCGAAATTTTATCTTTGATGTCTTGGACAACGCTTACTTTTTGATCCTTTGAAATAGCCATAGTATACTCCTTAAATAAAAAAGCCCTCTTAATTCCCGAGAGCCTGCAGTAAAAATGTCGCTTGGACGATTTTTTTGACACCTCGGTAGGAAATTAAGTTGTTTTTAAAAGCAACACCTACTGTCTTTGGTTTTTTCTTTTATAAATGTCACATTCAGAAATCGCCTTAAATATCAATAATTTGATGTGACATTTTCTAGACATCTACCTTAAATTTAATGCGTTTTCACTATATGATGTCTATATATCACTTTTCTTTCAAACTTGTCAAGACTTGCAAATCGGGTGTTAGTGTTAACTGTTCAAGATGATCGACACTTTTTACTAAAGATATGATTGTTGTAATTTAGCACCGGATGTTATAATATAAACTGCAAGTGAGAATTATAGTTACTTGTAGTTAAAGTATGAAAAATAACCTTATTCTTTCTCTGTATAAGAAACCTCAGACTGTTTTTACCTTACAGGAGATAGCGATGCTATTTCCAGATATTCCCTATGACAATCTTAAAAAACGGATGTCCTATTTTGCCAAATCAGGCTCTATCAGAAAGTTGAATCGGGGAGTCTACGCTAAAGATCAGTTTAATGCTTTTGAGTTGGCTAATAAGCTCTACACGCCTTCATATATTAGTCTAGAGACGGTGCTTCAGAAGGCTGGCGTGACGTTCCAGTACTATGAAAGCATTTTTGCCGTTTCGTATCTTTCAAGAACAGTAAAAGTGGGTGACTATACGGTTGTGTACCGAAGAATGAAAAAAGACATACTTCTGAATAAGCTGGGGATTGAGGAACAGGAGAACGTGGTTATTGCCTCCCCGGAACGGGCGTTTTTGGATGCAGTCTATCTCTACAAGGATTACCATTTCGACAACTTAAGCTCTTTGAATTGGGATAAAGTTACAGAGCTAAAAAACCTCTATGCTAGCCACGTACTTTTGAAACGGGTGGAGGAGTATTACCAAGTTTATACTGATACGCTCAGCGTATAAAGGAAGACCATGCTTGACCAGACAAAACATCGAGTCGTTCTGATTGATATTTTGAAAAGTATTTACGGCGCTCCCGATTTGAGGACGACTTTAGGATTTAAAGGGGGAACGGCTGCGATGCTGTTTTACGATCTACCGCGGTTGTCGGTCGATCTCGATTTTGATTTGTTGGGCGCAGATAAAAAAGAACTGGTGTTTGAGAAAATGAAAACCCTCCTTGCGCAGCATGGAGTCCTGCGGCAGGCAATAGAAAAGAGAAACACCCTGTTTTTCCTTATCAGTTACGAGAAAGGAGAACATACTATCAAAGTGGACATTTCCAAGCGTAAAGGAGCGAGTGGCTTTGAACCTAGAGGGTATTTGGGAGTTACTGCACTGGTCATGAAACCAGAAGATATGATAGCCGGTAAACTAGCGGCACTTTTAACGCGCCGGAAATTCGCCATGCGTGACGTATTTGATGTGTGGTTTTTTCTTAAAAACAAATGGGTTATTAACGAAAGGGTGTTAACAGAAGGGACTGGACTATCTTTGGGTAAAGCGCTTGAACAGGCTATAAGGAAAGTCGGCGACATTGACAAAAAGCATATTTTACAAGGGTCAGGGGAACTGATAGACGCAGAACAAAAAGAGTGGGTAAGGGAAAAACTCATAGGCGAGACGGTGTTTTATTTACGTCTTTATCAGGAAACGCATGGTGATACGGCACGAGCAACGAAGGAGGTGGTGCCCAGGGATGATATTCCTGTTTTGGATATAGATCCAAACTTGGGAGGCATCGGTGGGCCGAAAGGACACTTTGTACATTTCTACGTTACCAACATTGGCGAAAAAGTCGCCATTGACTGCCGCTGGGGAATACGCGGTTTTGCTTATGAGTGGCGATCACCGGAAACATTTGTCTTGCGTCCCGGGGATAGGCAAAAGCTGGAATACAAGATTTCAGATGAGAGACTGTTCAAAGAATTTGTGCCAGAACTTAATATCTTTTTTGAGTATAAAGACAATAGGGGAGTCAGCTATTTTACTAGAAGGGAATTACTACTTGAAAAAGTACCTTCCGGTGCGTTTTATAACATCACGAAAGTGAGTACATTTCATCCGGCGGTTGTTTTACAAGATTCAAAAATCAGAAATATTAGCGAGCCATATATTCGCGACAACTTGATAACCCGGGTCGATGTAGACGTCGAGGTTGACGGTGAAACAAAACAAGTACAAATGGGAATTGGCCCAATTCTCATAAAAGTATTTGGTTTCTCAGAATACGAATTAAAAGCCGCTTTTTCTGAACTGGTACCAAGAAAGGTCAGAAATATGTTGCGCGAAGGTAAATTAGAGAACCATATTTTCTCTGGTGAGGAGATGCCGAAGGAACCTCTGTCGGGATTTGAGGCGTATAAAGCCTTGCGTGACTCGCTGGATAGGTGACAAAAATTTATGAAATTAACTGATCAAGAAAAACGCGAAATTGTTAGATATTTAGAAGAAGGTAAGGATTTACCGGATAAGTACCGGTTTCTTTTGTTTGGAGAAAAGAGGGAAGTTGAGCTTGTTTGGAACGGTAAAACTGATGAAGTTTCAAGCGTGGTGTTGCCGTTTCAGGTCATTGAACAAATAGATGAACCAAGAGCTGAAACTGACACAAAGTTGCAGATGGCTCTTTTCGATGTGGATGCAAGAGGCAGGCAGTTAAAGGGTTGGACAAATAAACTGATCTGGGGCGATAACAAACTTATTTTATCGAGCTTGAAAAATGGTCCGTTAAGACAAGAAATTGAGGAGCAGGGTGGCATAAAACTGATTTACATTGATCCGCCGTTTGATGTTGGCGCCGACTTTTCAATGGATATTGAGATAGGGGACGAAACACTAATTAAAGAACCGGGTGTATTAGAGCAAATTGCCTATCGTGACACTTGGGGTAAAGGAGCAGACAGCTTTATAGCGATGATTTATGAGCGACTATCCCTCATGAGGGATCTTCTGGCAGATGACGGAAGTATCTATGTGCATTGTGACTACCGAGTTAACGCACCTATGCGTTTAGTGCTTGACGAAGTATTTGGAGAAAAAAATTTTCAAAGCGAGATAATTTGGAAGCAGACAAGGGCAAAAAGTACCGGTTTCAATAATTACGGATTAGAGCACAACAATATTTATTATTATACAAAATCAGACCGTTTCATTTGGGACATGCAATATAAAGAATACGAGGACGAAAAAGTTGATAGATACTACTGTTTCTTTGAAAAAGAAGATGGGAGTTACGAAAAATATACTAAATCACAAATGAAAACATTTAGAGAATCAAAAAGCATGCCTGCTGGTAGACGATTTGCCTTGATTCCATTATTAAATTTAAACAAAAATAGGCCAAATTTAAGGTATGAATACAGGGGCTTCTTAGAAACATGGGCAACAACAAAAGAAAAAATGCTTGAGTATGAAGCACAGGGGTTAATCGTTCAAACTTCGCCGGGAGCAATGCCATTAAAAAAACAGTATTTTGATGAAATGAAGGGTGTTAAAGTGGGTTCATTATGGGATGATATTTACCCCGTCAACTCACAAGCCAAAGAAAAAGTAGACTACCCAACTCAAAAACCTGAATCTCTACTAGAAAGGATTATTAAAACCTCATCGAATGAAAACGACATAATTGCAGATTTTTTTGTGGGTTCGGGCACAACCTTAGCAATCGCTGAAAAGATTGGTCGAAAGTGGATAGGTGCAGACTTAGGTAAATTCTCAATACATACTACCCGTAAAAGACTAATAGCTGTTCAGCGGCAAATGAAAAAAGAGGGTAAGGACTATCGAGCGTTTGAGATATTAAACTTAGGGAAGTATGAACGCCAGCATTATATCGGTGTAAACCCTAATTTACGCGATGAAGAAAAACAAAAACAGATTGAGCAGAGGGAAAAAGAATTTGTTGATCTTATTCTGCGTGCCTATCAAGCACAAGTAGTAACGAGCTTTCGAACATTCCATGGTAAAAAGGCTTCGCGGATGGTGGTTGTTGGACCAATTAACCTTCCAGTTTCCCGTTTGTTTGTCGAGGAAGTTATTAATGAATGTATCGAAAAACAAATTACCAAAGTTGACATTTTGGCTTTTGAGTTTGAGATGGGGCTTTTCCCAAAAATTCAAGAGGAAGCCAAAGATAAGGGTGTTGATCTGGCATTAAAATACATTCCTCCGGAAGTGTTTGATAAAAGGGCAATCGAGAAAAACCAAGTGGTCTTTTACGATGTGGCATATATTGAAGTTAAACCTCACATCAAAGGTCATTCTATAGCGGTAGAGTTAACTGATTTCTCGGTTTTTTATAACCAAGATTCAGTTGTAAATGTTGAAGCGCAACTGCAAAACGGTGGTAAAAAACTCCTCGTTGAGAACGGACAGATTATCAAGATAGAGAAGGATAAAAACGGCATTGTTAGCCGTGAGGTATTAACGAAAAAGTGGACTGACTGGATTGATTATTGGGCAGTAGATTTTGATTTTGAAAGTAAAAAAGAAATTGTCAGGATGAGGAAAAAAGATGCAGAACCGGAACAAAAAAGGCTGATCGGCGCGGACGACCCGAAGCAAATGAGATTTGATCAGTATGAAGAGGTATGGACTGGTGATTATATTTTTGAGAATGAGTGGCAGTCATTCCGTACAAAAAAGGACAGGACTCTTGAATTAAAAAGCATCTTTCATGAATGTCAACCCGGACGGCGTAAAATTGCAGTCAAAGTCGTTGACATCTTTGGCAACGACACAATGAAAGTTATTGAGGTAAAAATTTAAGTTATGCAGAGAATACCAGTATTATCAACAAATATTCAATCTATCGGCTACGATTCGCAGTCAACCACTTTGGAAGTGGAGTTTAAGTCTGGCGATGTCTATCGGTATTTTAACGTGCCTGAACTTTTGCATCAGAAACTAATGAAGGCGTCATCAAAAGGGCGATTTTTAAACGATTATATTAAATACAGCTATCGTTATCAAAAAGTCGGATAATTTTATGTTTAAGCCGAAGACGGAAAAGATTAAACAGATCGCGAGCAATAAGAAGACGGTTGTAAAACAACTGGAGAACATTTTTGGTTCCTCAACGCGGGTTTATATTGATTATGCGAATGTCCGCCCGTGGAGCAATAAACTTGGATGGCATATTGATTTAAAAAGATTGAAACAACTTTTTGATTCGTTTGACACTATCGAAGCGGTCAATTTTTATAATGGATATCTTGAGGACGACAGTCGATCAGCGAGAGAAATACGCGAGATTGAAAATCAAAAGTACATTGTCCGCACCAAGTCGGTAAAAATTATGCGGTTTTCAATTGACGCTTCAAGTATTCCCCCTGACTCCACGGCTTTACTTAATCATTTTATTAGAAGAGCGCTGTTGCGGCAATACGAGGTTGGGACAATTGAATATCTGAACGAGCGATTTAAAGATATGAACAAAAAAGGACTATATTATATCGAAGACAGAAAATGCAATTTTGACGTAGAGATAGGTGTTGATATGTTATTGGATTACGAAAGAAACAATACCGCCACTTTTGTATTGTGGAGCGGTGACAGCGATTTTGCCGATCCTTTGGAAAAATTACTGAAAGCGGGTAAGAAAGTTTTTATCTTTGCGACGTCGCGCAAGGTGTCAAAAGAACTTTCGGGATTGCGCAGTAGCGGCTTGGTGATTTTCGATATTCAAAAAATAAAGGATTTTATTTGCTGGAATCGAGAACTAAAAAGCAAAAGAGACTCCGATAAAGGAGCCTCTAAGCTCTAGAATTAGTGATCTTTCGATCAATTAATATTATATAACCAGAGTTATGAAAAATCAAATCTAAAAACATGGCCTTACATCCAAGTTTTCCAACATCACCATACGAAATCCTTGATCCGGACATTCGCTGGTTTCCGGCGGATGAGGCATTGCGTGAGCAGGGATACGATAAACTGCTTCCTCCGCTTGTGGCATCGCTTCGAAAAAAAGTGAAAGAGTGGCGGGAAAGCGGCTATGCAGGCGCTACAGACACAAGCAAAGCCCTTCTTTTGTGGTGGTTTCAGAGACAACATCTACTTCCGCAAGCTAACGGTACGACCGCTGAATTCCGTTACTACTTCGCCCAGCGGGAAGCGGTAGAAACGATTGTCTATCTTTACGATGTCGTAAAGATAAAAGATAAATACGACCTCATGCGTTTTGACAGCTCCGGTGCAATTTCAGCGGGGATGTTTTTTGAGAGTTGGCGGCGGCTTGTTATCAAGATGGCAACCGGAAGCGGCAAGACGAAAGTATTAAGCCTTGTGTTGGCATGGAGTTACTTTCATAAACTTTATGAGTCTGATTCTACCCTTGCTCGCAATTTCCTGCTGATAACGCCGAACATCATCGTTTTAGATCGTTTACGAACGGATTTTGAGGGATTAAAAATTTTTTATCAGGACCCTATCTTGCCTGAAACCGGTTACGAAGGACACAACTGGCGCGATGATTTCCAGTTGACGGTGCATTTACAGGATGAAGTAGGGGTAGTCCGCAAAACAGGGAACATTTTTTTGACAAATATACATCGTGTCTATGAAGGAAACACCAAAAACCCTACAGTTGAAGACACCGACACGACGGACTACTTTTTAGGAAAACGTCCTGTTGGTGCAACTAACGAATCAAAGGTTGATTTATCCGCCATTGTCCGTGATATCGATGAATTAGTGATTTTGAACGACGAAGCTCATCATATACACGACGAGAAACTGGCGTGGTTTAAGTCTGTTGAGGACATTCACAACCGGTTAAAAATGAAGGGTGGGGAATTAGCTTTACAGGTCGATACGACTGCTACTCCGCGACATAATAACGGTGCGATTTTTGTGCAGACGATTACCGATTATCCTTTGGTTGAAGCGATCCATCAGAATGTAGTCAAGCATCCGGTGTTACCCGACGAAGCCAGCCGTGCCAAGCTTTCAGAGCGAAAAAGTGTTAAGTACACAGAGAAGTACGCTGATTATATTCATCTTGGCTACTTGGAGTGGAAGAAAGTCTATGACGAGCATAGCAAGGTCGGTAAAAAACCAGTGCTTTTTGTAATGACCGACGACACGCGCAACTGCGATGAAGTTGCAGGGTATTTAGAGACAACATATCCAGAGTTAAAAGACGCAACGCTGGTCATTCACACAAAAGATAATGGTGAGATTTCAGAGGTTTCCACTGGTAAGAAAAAAGAAGAACTTGAGGCGCTACGGCAAGATGCGAATCAGATTGACAAGTTCGACAGCCCACACAAGGCGATTGTGTCTGTGTTGATGTTAAAAGAAGGGTGGGATGTGAAGAACGTAACGACCATTGTTGGATTACGTCCATATTCAGCCAAAAGCAACATTTTACCAGAGCAGACGTTAGGTAGGGGATTGCGGCGTATGTATTGGGGACAGGATATACCGGAGTATTTGAGTGTAGTCGGGACCGATGCGTTCATGGATTTTGTCGAGTCGATCCGTAGTGAAGGTGTGGAGTTAGAGTTTAGAAAAATGGGTGAGGGGACTGCTCCGAAAGCACCACTGGTTATTGAGGTTGACAAGGAAAATGTCCATAAGGATATCGAGAGACTTGATATTCAAATACCGCTTCTTTCTCCTCGGATTTATCGTGAATATAAAAATTTGTCAGAGTTAGATGTAGCCCATTTTGAGAATCAGAAGTTTCCGGTGAAACAGTATTCTGAAGAAGAAAAACGCGAGATTATTTTTAAGGATATCTCCACTGGCGAAGTCAACCATATTACACAGATGGACAGCGATTTAGTCGCGAATTATCAAAGCGTCATCGGCTATTTTGCACAAGTGATTATGAAAGACCTGCGCTTAGTAGGCGGGTATGACGTGCTTTACGGCAAGGTAAAAGAGTTTGTCCAGCAGTATTTATTCGATCACGCTATTGAGCTTGAAGATTTAAATATCCTGCGTAACCTTTCAGAGTTGGAAGTGAGCAAGACGATCATTGAGTCATTCAAGAGGCATATTAACGATTTAACTGTACTTGACAAAGGTGAAGCAGAGATTCGTGATTACATCAAGATCAGCCAGTGCCGGCCGTTCGTAGCCAAAGATCAAGGATATCTGATGCCAAAGAAAAGCCCGTTTAATAAAATAATAGGGGATAGTCATTTTGAATTAGAGTTTGCCAACTTCCTAGAGGGGTGTGAGGATATCGTGTCGTACGTCAAAAACTACTTCGCAGTGCATTTCAGGATAGACTATCGCAATGCTGACGGTGCGATATCCGATTTTTACCCAGACTTTATCGTCAAGGTTTCTGAAAAAGAGGCATATATTGTTGAGACAAAAGGGCGTGAGGATTTAGATGATCCGCTCAAAATTAAGCGATTAAAGCTATGGTGTCAGGATGTTAACACTACTCAAAATCAGATCAAGTACACGCCGTTGTATGTAAGGCAAGAGGAGTATGAGAGGTATAAGCCAAAGAATTTTCAAGAGGTTATTCAATCATTTAGCCTTTCCGAGTAACCCTTACAGCGCATTCTCCTGCATTTCTTTATTTATCAACTTCCTCGCAAGTCACACGTACCACTTATACGAGAGATTTTTTTCTGCGTCAAGATAGACTTGTCAAATCAATCCTAATGGCTGGTCCCATGGTCGCCTTTAGAAAACAAGCACGGATAAAAGGTTCTTTAGCCTTGGCTGGTTTAGCTGAAATTAAAGTGTTTATTAAAGTTAAAATATTTTCTCGAAGCTGGTCATCGGAAAAGGAAAGCTTGCCGACGCAAGCGTGCAACACCGTTGAATCGGCTTGATTTCTAATCTCGACCTTCCCTTTAGTAAAGCCTTCTAAAAGGTGTAGTACGTCTTCTCCGACAGTACCGGATTTTGGATTAGGCATCAAGCCCTTGGGCCCCAATTTTCTAGAAACCTTGGCTAATTTCGGCATGAAGCTGGGATGGGCTAAGACCAGGTCAAAGTCCAGGAAGCCGCTTTCAATTTTTTCAATCATCTCATCATCGCCGAGAATAATATCCGAGCTTTTTAGTTTACTGATTTGCTTAGGGTCAGCAAAGACTAAAATCCTTCTTTTTTTGCCTGTTCCGTGAGGAAGATTGACATATGTTCGAACCTGCTGTTCTGTTTTTTGAGGATTAATACTTAAATTGAAGTGAAGTTCGGCGGTAGCATCAAATTGAGCATAGGTTGTTTGACGCAAGAGTGACAAAGCTTCAGGCAAAGGGTAGGCTTTTTGTTTATCGATAAGCGCTTTCTGGGTTTGATATTTTTTCCCTCGTTTTCTAGCAGGCCGAGTTGTTTTTTTGGAAGAAGATTTTTTCTTATCATCTTTTACCTCGGCAGCTTTTTCCTGATCTTGAGTTTCTGATGATGTTTCTTCTTTTTGAGCGTCAGGTTGTATTTTATCGTTTTGGCTTTTTTTCATGAAAACCTTCCATCAAACAATTATGAATCCTGTACCTCAATACCCATATTGCGAGCGGTGCCTTCAATGATTTTCATCGCCGCTTCAAGGTTTCCCGCATTCAGATCCGGCAGTTTAGTTTCGGCAATCTGTTGTACTTGAGCCCGGGTAATTTTACCGACCTTATTGCGGTTTGGTTCTCCGGATCCCTTCTCAATTCCGGCTGCTTTGCGCAGAAGCACTGCGGCCGGAGGCGTTTTGGTGATAAAAGAAAAAGTCCGATCTTCAAAAACAGTGATGACAGCCGGAATAACAGTTCCTTTTTTATCCTGTGTTTTTTCATTATAAACTCGGCAGAATTCCATAATATTAATGCCGTGTTGTCCTAAAGCTGGTCCGATCGGAGGGGCCGGATTGGCTTCACCCGCCGGAATATTTAATTTGATGATGGTTTTAACTTTTTTAGCCATAAGTTTCTTTCATTCTAAAGTTTAGAGACCTGTAAGAAATCCAGCTCAACCGGTGTTTCCCTTCCAAAGATAGAAACTAAAACCTTTATTTTTCCTCGATCTTGATTGATTTCGTCAACAGCTCCGACGAAGTCTGTAAACGGTCCGTCAATAATTTTAACGGCCTCGCCGATAGTAAAAGTAGTCTTAAATTTAGGTGCTTTCAATTCGCTGTATTTTTTAATTGTCTCGACTTCTTTTAAGGGAAGAGGGACTGGTTTGGCGGCTACTCCCACAAAACCGGTAACCCCGGGAGTGTTTCTGACAATATACCACGTTTCATCGCTCATCACCATTTTAATGAGAAGATAGCCGGGAAAGATTTTTTCCTGAACATTTTTTCTCTTTCCCTCACGGATTTCAATTTTTTCTTGGGTTGGAACCAAAATTTCTAAGATTTTATCTTCAATGTTGAGCGATTTAATTCTTTTCTTCAAAGCCGCGGCCACTTTATTTTCATGTCCCGAATAGGCGTGGATTACATACCACTGACCTTGATTTTCATCTTTCCTTCTGAGCATATGTGCATCCTTTAAATAAAGAAATTTAGTATCTAAATTGAGAAATTTAGTATCTAAATAAAGAGATCTAGTACTTGCGAAAAAAGATAATCAAAAAAACTAATAAAACCGGCCACGACAACGCTTATCACCAGAACAACAACCGTTAATCTTACGAGTGTCGCGCGTGAAGGCCAGGATACTTTTCCCAATTCTACCCTGGATTCGGCCAGATAATTTACAATGGCTTTTAACATTAATTCAATCCTTTACGGCACCGTAGCTCATTAGAGACGGAATGTCCGATTTTAAGTTTTTCTCCTTTCAATCTCCTCTCCTTTCAAGAGAGGATTAAGGTGAGGTATATTTCCTCTTTTTTTACCTCATCCTCACCTTTTCCTGTAAGGAGAAGGAATAAAAGGAAAAACTGTCATTTCGTTTTGCGGTTGCTATGCGCTTGCAATGGCGTTGCCATTATGACGCTGCGCTTGCAATGGCGTTGCCATTATAACACTTCACAGAAACTTTGCCAAATGAATTGGCCGAATGAATCTCTTCTCCCCTGCGGTCGGGATCTTCTTTTGCTTGGCTTTGCTCGCAAAATAAATTTATCAAAGAATACTAACCGATGGGAGCTTTTATCGTCAAGAGGTATTTTGACTTCCCTTTTTCTTTAATTGTGGTAAAATTTAATCAATGAAGCCAGGTTATTTCAGTTAGCATTACACCTCATTAAAAAAATGGAACCGCAAAAAACACAGGAAATTAGTTCCAAGCCAATTTTAGAAAAAGAAAATCAAGAGCCAACCTCTCCAGAGACAGCCAAACCTGTTGAAAGTGCAAGTTTTCAGACTAAGGAGAAACCTAAAACTGCCGAAAGGGAAGTCCTTTCAGAACTGGAAGAGACGGAAAGAAAGTCGGGAGTTACCCCGTCTTCTTCATCAACCTCTCAAACGACCGTGTCTGGTCTGCAGCAGGTAGGTCAAAATCTGGATCCCGATGATCGCTTGGGTCAAGATGAAATTCAGGTGTTGCTCAAAAGAAAAGCGACTGATGCTGCCTTATGGCTGGCCAAATGGTGGGAAAGACAATTAAAAAGATTAGAGCACAGGAAAAATTAAAGAAAATTTAAAAAAGCAATCTTAATGGATTTAACATCATCGATATCTTCCAATTTAGTCAGCCATATTTTTCTATTTCTCATGATTATGATTCTAGCGTTGGGATTGTCCGTTTTTATCGGTTATTTTGTGGTGTATTGGATGAGATATCATAAACGCGAAGCCAGATCTTTGTCTTTGGTTTGCCTTTTAGTTTCCTTGCCCAAAAACAATGAAATCAAGATCGAAGCCGCCGAGCAAATGTTTGCAGGGATGTACGGGATTATCAAGCGTGGACTTTCTGGATTTTTCCAAAGCCAAGAATCAATCAGTTTTGAAATAGCAGCCAAGCCTTCCGACATTCGTTTTTATGTACTAGTGCCGGATTACCTGCGTGATCTTGTCGAAAAGCAAATCCACAGCACCTATTCTGAGGCTGAAATTATTGAGACTGAAGAATATAACATTTTTCATAAAGAGGGAAAGGTTGCGTTTGCCTCGTTAAAATTTTCCAACGCCAATATTTTTCCCATCAAGCGCTTCAAAGATCTTCCTACCGACCCCTTGAATTTGGTAACCTCGGCCATGAGTAAGCTTTCCGAGGAAGAATCGGCAGTCCTCCAAATTATTGTTTCTCCTGCCGGTAATCAATGGCGCGGCAAAGGCAAAACCTATGTAGCCAGTATTCGAGAACACCAAACACAGGGAGAGCTGGCACAGGTGAACGCGGATACCTCTCTCACTCAGGGGGTGGAGGAAAAAATCGCTAAAGTTGGGTTTAATACTCTTATCCGTATCGTTTGTGTGGGCAAAACCGAAGAAAACGCTAAAGCGACTTTGAACAATATCGTGAATGCTTTTGAGCAATTTAGGTTGGCTTCATACAATGGTTTTTTAAAGAGGAGCTCCTTTTTAAAGAAATTTTTCCTGATCGATTTTCTCTATCGTTATTTTTCCTTTTTTACACGCCCGATGATTTTAAATACCGACGAGTTGGCCACCATTTTTCATTTTCCCAATAAAGAAGTTTTAACACCCCATATCCATTCGTTGTTGGCTAAAAAGTCCGCTCCGCCGACTTTACTTCCTGAGACAGGACTCTATCTAGGTGAGAGCGTTTTTCGCGGTTTGAAAAAGAAAGTTCATATTATGGTGGATGATCGGCGTCGACACATGTACATTGTAGGGCAGACCGGTGTGGGGAAATCGGAATTTTTAAAATCAATGATCATCCAGGATATAAAAGAAGGAAAGGGTGTGGCTTTTTTGGATCCCCACGGAGATGCAGTTGAGGATATCTTAACCAAAATTCCGCCGGAAAGGGCCGAAGATGTCGTCTATTTTGATCCGGGAGACACCGAAAGGCCGATGGGACTCAATATTCTGGAGGCCGAAACTGAGGAGCAAAAACATCTTGTTATCAATTCTTTCATTGGTTTGTTATACAAACTTTATGATCCCAATCATACCGGTATTATGGGGCCGCGCTTAGAGCGGGCAATCAGAAACGTGATGTTAACGGCCATGGAGGAAAAGGGAAATACCTTGGTTGAGGTTTTGAGGCTTTTGATAAGCCCCGAGTTTGCCAAGGAAAAAATGGCGATCATTAAAGATCCTTTGGTTAAAAGATACTGGACCGAAGAGTTGGCTCAAACCTCTGATTTTCATAAAAGCGAAACCTTGGGTTATTTCGTTTCCAAATTTGATCGCTTTGTCACTGACAAACTCATGAGAAATATTATCGGACAGAGCCCATCGGCTTTTAATTTCAGGAAAGTTATGGATGAGAGGAAAATTTTACTGTGTAATCTGTCCAAAGGCAAGATCGGAGACGAGAACTCACAATTTCTGGGTTTAATCTTAGTGCCGCGGATTCTGGTAGCAGCCATGAGCCGGGTTAACATTCCTGAGGATCAGAGAGCTGATTTTTACCTTTACGTTGATGAGTTCCAAAACTTTGCCACCCCGGACTTTGCTCAAATTTTATCAGAGGCGAGGAAGTATCGCTTAAGTTTGTGTGTTGCTAACCAATTTATCGCTCAGATGGAAGAACATATCCGTAATGCTGTTTTCGGGAACGTGGGCACTTTGGTTTCTTTTCGTGTTGGCGTAGACGATGCGGAATATCTCTTTAATCACTTTGAGCCTACATTTGATAAACATGATTTGATGAACGTTGCCGTTGGTAATGTTTATCTGCGTTTACTTATCAATGGTGCGCCGTCAACCCCATTTTCTTTGGCGGTGGATTGGGAGATGATCTCCAAAACCCCCAAGAATCCCGAGGTGGGTGAGATGATCCGACAACTATCGCGGCTCAAATACGGTCGGGATAAAGATGTGGTAGAGGCGGAAATAAGGCTGCGGGCAAAGTTGGAATAAGAAATTTAAAAATTAAAATAGAAAAATGAAAAAAGTAAGGTAGTTCTCGACTTACGCTCGAACAATAAATATTCTTCGACTAAGCGACCCTCCGATTCGGAGGGGAGCGCATGGAGAAGTACAACTTAAAAAAGTTAAAAGGCTGCTGGTAGCGGGCTAAAGAAAAGTCAAAAGTAAAAAGTAAGAATAAATGTCATTTTTAGAAGGACTATAAATATTCTAAAACCTCGTCCAGACTTTTTATCCTAGGAAACTCGTTGAATCCACGAAAGACATTTTCCCGATCAATCAACAAGACTCTAATTTCCACCTTTAAGGCGACTGCCAGATTCGTAATTTTATTATCGACAAAAAGTGTTTCGGGAGGACTGATCTCCAATTTCTTTAAGGCTAGGCGGTAGGTTTTTGGATTTAATTTATTAATTCCTAAATTACAGGAAATCAAGAGAGTATCGAACAATTGCTCTAGCCTTAATTTTCGAAGAATATTATTACCCGAGGGAAGAGAATCGGCTAAAAGTCCCAGCTTAACGCCTCTTCTTTTTAAAACCTGAAGTGTTTTTAAAACTTCAGGATAAAGTAAAAATTCAAGCGAACCCATTCGTCTTTCGGTCATAAAATTAACGTAATCAGTTTTTTCCAATCCCAAAAAACCGGCGATTTTTTTAAAATATTCTCGGTGCTGCTTTTTTTCTGCCGTCAGTGTTTTGATCGGTAATATGGCTTGGGAGTTATAAAATTGGGCGGCGATTTTTTTAACAAACCGTTTACCCTTTACGACTTCTTTTGGCGTCAGATTAAATCTTTTTGCCACCTCTTCCCAATTTTCAAACCCGCCCTTGGGGCCGGGGGAAAGGGTGTCGTCAAAGTCAAACAGAATAGCACGAATAGTCTTAGAAGTGGTTTGGGTTGGGTTCATAGACGACGGTCAGATTTATAAGAGTCTTTCTGATTATTATAACGTTTTCCAAAACAGTTGTCATCCCGCCCGCCCCCGCCTGCCGGACGGGCAGGGAATCGGCGGGTTATCCTGAACTTGCCTGCCCGCCGAATTGGAGGGATTCAGGATCCCGTGGGGAGGATGATGAGGACAACCGAAGGGATTCCTTCCTTCGACAAGCTCAGGACAGGCTAGCTCGGAATGACAATCCACTGGTAAGAACTGAATAAATACGATGAGAGATAATGTCTACGAAGGGTGCGCAAACTGGTTTTAAACAGACGTTTTCAGAATTGCGATCTTCTGGTATAATACGCGTTGATCGGAGTTTTTTATGAACTGCGTAATTCGAGGCCGTTGCTATGTGGACAGAAAAGCGACAGCAGACAC
>Ga0100398_1000485_pt1 | contig 36322 bp, 34 predicted proteins | sample CryGeymeta201522_FD_81568 | JGI IMG/M metagenome (GOLD analysis project Ga0100398, IMG submission 81568) | Groundwater microbial communities from Crystal Geyser aquifers in Utah, USA - Crystal Geyser metaG 2015-22 | ecosystem: Environmental > Aquatic > Deep subsurface > Groundwater | place: USA...
CCCTACCCCTGCCCCTGCCCCTGCCCCTCCGCCCCTGCCCCCCTGACCACTGCCTCTCTGACCACTGCCTCTCTGACCCCCTGCCCGACCTGATCCGTGTCACCCCGGGGTCAGAGCGTCCGGAGGCCTGAGCGGTTGGTGCACAGCGCCATGGGTCGCCGGATGTCCGGAGCCGGCATTGGCCGCTCCGCCGCGATATCCCCCGGGATCGCGGTCCGCCTAGCGCTGGCCGTTCGGGGCACGGTCGGGCGGGCCTGATTCGGGACGGTATCGCATAGGGCATGGACCCTTCCCGCCGCATTGGGTAATCAAACCGAAAGTCAATGTGGAGCGTCGGCATGTATCGCCTCTGGAATTTCGTCACCGGATACTCGTTGCTGCTGATCAGCGGCGCGATCATCGCCCTTGTCTGGGCGAACTTGGACGCGGGCAGCTACCACCACTTCGTGGAATACGTGATCTGGGACCATGCCCCCATCGGTCACCTGCACTCGGCCGAAGACGGCCACGCGGCCTATCGCACCCTGACGCTGCATTACCTTGTGAACGACGTGCTGATGGCGCTGTTCTTCGCGATCGCCGCCAAGGAAGTGTGGGAGGCCGTGATCCTGAAGAACGGCAGCCTGCGCGGCAAGAAGGCGGCAACGCCTCTGATTGCCACGGTGGGCGGCATGCTCGGACCGATCGCGGTCTATCTGGGGATCGCGTATTTCCTGGGTTCCACCACCTATGACGCGGTGGCGAATGGATGGGCAATCCCGACCGCGACCGATATCGCGTTCTCCTATCTCGTGGGGCGCCTGGTCTTCGGCGCGGGGCACCCGGCGGTGCGCTTCCTGCTGCTTCTCGCGATTGCCGACGACGCGGCGGGCCTGCTGATCCTGGCGATCTTCTATCCGTCGGGCGATTTGGCGCCGATCTGGCTGCTGTTGTCGCTTGGCGCGGCAGTGGGTGTCTTCGCGCTGGCCAACTGGCTGCCGCGCTACCTGGACCGGGGCGACCAGTTGCGCCGCCGCTCCACCTGGGTGCGCACGAAACTGTCGTTCTGGCCCTACCTTCTGGCCGGCTGCGCCAGCTGGTACGCATTTCAGGAATCCGGCCTGCACCCCGCATTGGGCCTGTTGCCCATTGTTCCCACCATTCCCCATGCCGACCGCGCCTTCGGCATCTTCGCGGCGGCCGAGGAGCATTTGCACGACCTGTTGAACCATATCGAGCATGCCTTGAAATATCCGGTGGAGATCATCCTGGGCCTGTTCGGCCTGATGAATGCGGGGGTCGAGTTCAGTTCCATGGGCGAGGCGACATGGCTGGTGCTGGCGGGCCTTCTGATCGGCAAGCCGGTCGGCATCTTCATGATGGGATGGATCGCGGCCAAACCGCTTGGCCTCGGCATCCCGGAAGGCATGCGGACCATCGATCTTCTGGTCATCGGCTGCGTTGCGGCCATCGGCTTTACGGTGTCGCTGTTCGTGGCCTCGGTCGCGTTTGATGCGGGCCCGGTGCAGGACGCAGCCAAGATGGGCGCCCTGTTCTCCTTTGCGGCGGCGGCGATTTCCATCGTCGTGGGCAAGCTGACCCGGGTGCAAAAGCAGGCGATGTGACGGCGGCCGCCCGCCGCCTGCGGCAGTCCAGCCACATTTGATGCAGATTCCCCTGTGAACGGGGCGGAAATTTGGACATAATACTGCCCTAAAGGGGTTCTATGTTTCCAGAACGACGACGTGCCGGTTTCAAGAGAGCACGCGGCGGCAGGCATCACGTGGGCGGCTTGAGCAATGTTGGAGTTTTCAGGGGTATCCAAATCTTTCTGGACGGGCGAGCGCCGGAAGGTCATCCTCGACCGTGCGTCGTTCCGCGTGGATATCGGCTATTCGATGGGCATCCTGGCGCCGAACGGAACCGGCAAGACGACCCTCATCAAGATGATGTGCGGGCTGGAAAAGCCCGATGAAGGCACGATCACGCGCGATGCGCGCATCTCGTTCCCGCTCGGCTTCATGGGCGGATTGATCAACAAGCTCTCGGCGATGGAGAACTGCCGCTATATCGCGCAGCTCTACGGGCTGGACCCCGATTACGTGGAAGCCTTCTGCCGGTGGGTCTGCGGGATCGAGGAATATTTCGACATGCCGCTCGGCACCTATTCCGGGGGGATGCGCGCGCGGTTCAACTTCTCGCTCCTGCTGGCGCTGGAATTCGACATCTACCTGATCGACGAGGGCATGCCGTCCTCCACCGACGCCGAATTCAACCGGCGCGCGGGCGACATCTTGGCGGAGCGGCTGAAGAACGCGACCGTGGTGATCGTTTCACACCAAGCGGCAACACTGGAAAAATTCGCGCGTCGTGCGGCGGTCCTCAAGGACGGCAGATTGCATACATTCGACACGCTGGAAGAGGCGAAGCAGCTTTATGACTACCAAACCCAAGGCTAGGAAGTTCCGCATTCGCCGCAGCGATGGCGTTGGATCCGAAGGCGGGTCGCAGGGCAATGGGCAGGTGCCGGACATGTCCGCGCCGGAACCGGCCGCGCACCGCGTGAGTGCCGCGCCGCAGGCTGCTGCAACCCCCGCGGAGGATGACAACAGCCTGCCGAATGTCACCGAAGATGGCTTCGGCGCCGCCCCGTTCCCGGGATCGGCCGCTTATGTCCGGGCGCAGGAAACCAGCGCGCCCCATACCGCGGCCGACGGCAGCGCGACGGTCGATCAGGAACTGGCCGCGATCCGGGCAGAGGGCCTGACCGGGCGGCAGTTGCGGATGGCCCGGCGCACCGCGCAGAAGCACGGGCTTCAGCCGTCCTCCGATTTCGACGCCGTGCGCATCCTGCGCAAACGCGGTCTCGACCCGTTCGGCACCTCGAACATGCTGGAACTGGTCGTCAACGAGGAAACCTCCACCGGCGACGGCGCCTCGGGCAACACCCTGCCGGTGCGCGCCGCCACGGCACGGGTTCCGGCCACGCAGCTTCCGCCCGTCGCCCCGGCCCCGCCGGTGACCCATTCGCCCGAAAGCCGCGCGGCAGAGATCATGGCCGTCCAACGCGACATCGCCAACCGAAGGCGTCGCAAGCTGATCCAACTGGCGACGCGGCTGGCGTTCTTCATCGTCCTGCCGACCATGCTGGTCAGCTATTACTATTACCGGGTCGCGACGCCGCTTTATGTCACGCACACGGAATTCCTGATCCAGAAGGCCGAAGGCGGTGGCAGCAGCGCTGGCGGTCTGGGGGGGCTTCTGGGCGGCTCCAGTTTCGCCACGGTGCAGGAATCCATCACCGTTCAAAGCTACCTCGAAAGCCGCGAGGCGATGCTGCGGCTGGATGAGGAACTGGGCTTTCGCGCGCATTTCTCGTCGGAGGACATCGACCCGCTGCTGCGCCTGGCCCCCGATGCGTCGGTCGAACAGATGTATTCCACCTATCTGCGCAGCCTGACCATCGGCTACGATCCGACCGAAGGCCTGATCCGGATGGAGGTTCTGGCCGCCGATCCGCAAGTTTCGCAGGCCTTTTCGGAAGCCTTGATCGCCTATGCGGAGGAGCGCGTGGACCAGATGTCCTCGCGCCTGCGCGAAGACCAGATGTCGGGCGCCCGCGAAAGCTTCGAGGAGGCCGAGGCCCGGTCGCTTGGCGCACAGATGCGGGTGCTGGAATTGCAGGAACAACGCGGCGTGTTGTCGGCGGAGGCCGAGGTAAGCCAGGTGTTCAGCCAGATCGCCTCGTTCGAGATGCAATTGGCCCAAGAGCGCCTGCGCCTGTCCGAGATCACCGCGGCCTCGCGCCCCAACCCGACCCGCGTGCGGGTGGCCGAGGCCAATATCTCCCGCTTCGAAGCCGTGATCGACGATTTGCGCGCTTCACTGACCGACGAGGGTCAGGGCGAGGTGTCGCTGGCACGGATCCAGTCTGAACTGGTGATCGCCCAGGCGGATCTGGAAACCCGGCAACTGATGCTGACCGAGGCCTTGCAGGCCATGGAATCGGCCCGGACCGAGGCCAATCGCCAAACGCTTTATATCTCCATGGGCGTCTTCCCGATCGCCCCGGACGAAGCGGCCTATCCCAAGGCATTCGAGAAGACACTGCTTGCACTCGTGGTTTTTTCTGGCATCTACCTGCTGATATCCATGACCGCCTCGATCCTGCGCGAACAGGTCAGTTCCTGACCCGCGCGCTTCCGGGGCACGCAGGCCCCGGGAGCAGCACCATGAAGACAATCGAGATCGGGCCGGTCCGCGTCGCCAATGACGCCCCCCTGACGGTGATCGCGGGGCCCTGCCAGCTGGAAAACCTCGACCATGCGCGGATGATCGCGGAACACATGGCGCGGGTCTGTGCCGATGCGGGCGCGCAGTTCGTGTTCAAGGGCAGCTACGACAAGGCCAACCGCACGTCGCTGGGCGGCAAGCGCGGACTGGGGATGGACGAGGGGCTACGGATCCTTGAAGCTGTGCGCCGCGAGTTCGGCTGCCCGACCCTGACCGATGTGCATGCACCCGAACACTGCGCCCCGGTCGCCGAACACGTCGATATCCTGCAAATCCCGGCCTTCTTGTGCCGCCAGACGGACCTTCTGCTGGCTGCCGGTGAAACCCGGGCGCCGATCAACATAAAGAAGGGCCAGTTCCTGGCCCCCTGGGACATGGCGAACGTGGTGGCCAAGGTGGAAAGCACCGGAAACACCCGAATGCTGCTGACCGAGCGTGGCGTGTCCTTCGGATATAACACGCTGGTGGCCGACATGCGGTCGCTGCCCGAGATGGCGAAGACAGGCTACCCGGTCATCATGGACGCAACGCATGCCGTGGCGCAACCGGGCGGACTTGGCGGATCGTCCGGCGGGCAGCGCGAATTCGCGCCGGTGCTGGCCCGCGCGGCCGTGGCATTGGGGATCGGCGGTGTCTTCCTGGAGACCCATGAAGACCCGGACCGCGCGCCGTCCGACGGGCCGAACATGATCCGGCTGGAGGATATGGGCGGGCTTGTCGCCACGCTGATGGCGCTGGACGCCGTCGCGAAGGCCAATCCGGTGCGCCTGTGATCCGGCTGCTGCTTGCCGCCCTGCTTGCGGGTGTCCTGTGCGGTCCGGGTGCCGCGCAAACGCAAGGAACGCAACCCGGTGGCGCGATTTCGGTGGAAAGCGACCGGGCGCAGGATTTTGCCACGCGCGACCGCATCATGGATATCCTCGGACAGCTGGACGGCTATGCCGATGTCCGCGCGACGGTGTCGAACGGCATCGTGACGTTGCGCGGCACGGTGGTGGATGGCACCCGGATCGGTGCGCTGAACGAGTTGGTGGCGCGGATCGAGGGCGTCGTCGCGATCGAGAACGAGGTCCGCGAAAGCACCGACGTGGTGGAACGTCTCAACCCCGCGCTGGAGCGGATGCGCGACCGCTTCGACCAGTTCATTGCCTTCTCGCCCCTGATCCTGGTGGCATTGAGTGCCGGGGTCTTGCTGACGTGGTTCGGATTGTGGCTGGCGCGGCGTTCCTGGCCATGGGACCGCATCGCGCCGAACGCCTTCATCGCCGACATCTACCGCCAGATCGTGCGCCTGACCTTCGTGGTTCTCGGCGTCGTGATGGCGCTGGACCTGCTGAACGCCACGGCGCTGCTGGGAACGATCCTGGGGGCGGCGGGGATCGTCGGCCTCGCCATCGGTTTCGCGGTGCGTGACACGGTGGAAAATTTCATCTCGTCCATCATGCTGTCGATCCGGCAGCCGTTCCGCCCCAAGGACCTGGTGGAGATCGAGGGCGAATTGGGCCACGTCATCCGCCTGACCAGCCGCGCAACCATCCTGCTGAGCCTTGACGGCAACCACATCCGCATCCCGAACGCGACCGTCTTCAAGGCCAAGATCACCAACTTCACCCGCAACGACGAACGCCGCTTCTCGTTCGTGATGGGGGTCGATCCCGATGCCGACCTCGCACGGGCACAGAGTGTGATGCTGGCGGCCCTGGGAGAATTGCCCTTCGTGCTCGACACGCCTGGCCCGGCGGTCTGGGTGGAGGGGCTTGGCCATTCCACCATCGACATCACGGCGGCGGGCTGGATCAAGCAACATGAAACCGACATCGGCATGGCCAAGGGCGAGGCCATCCGCATCGTCAAGTCGAGGCTGGATGAGGCCGGCATCGCCATGCCTGACCCGACCTACCGGCTGATCGGGACAGAACAGGTCGGCATCACCGCGCAGGCGCCCCCTGCTGCACCATCGGCACAGCCCCCGAGGCATGCCGACATCCGCCCTGTCGGAACCGACCATACGGAAGCGCTGACCGGGATCATCGAAGCCGAGCGCGAGGCGCTGCCCGACAACGACCTGCTGCACCGCGAAGCCCCGCAGGAATAGAGGAATCCCCGCCCCGGAAAATCGCAGGAGGGGACTTGATCCCGCCCTCGCGGGCGCGTAACACCGCGCGCACAGTTGGGGTGTAGCCAAGCGGTAAGGCATCGGTTTTTGGTACCGTGTATCGTAGGTTCGAATCCTACCACCCCAGCCAAGATTTCCGCCTACTACGTTGATTTAACTTGATAATATGGGGCGGGATTTTTTGGCAACCCACATTCCCACCCACAACACGCCGCTGGTGCGACCTTCTGCCCCTGTCTCCCTGCCCCGCAAAAGGCGGGCAGCCACATTGCAGTTGGAGGACACCGTGGAGACAGACCTGAAACTGATCGAGGCTCGCTTGTCTCAATTCGAGGCACGCACAGGCGCGAGCGCGCCTCGTCCATTCGTCAATGGCAATGGAGCGCCAACCAGAGCGTTTCTGAGATATGCCCGAGCGTCGGGGCTAAGCCTCGATTGGCTGGTTGGTGATGTCGAGGATGATGCCCACGCAGCCTGACTGGGCGATGCCGGGGCGCCAAATGCCGCCCCGGCCATGCCCTCGAGCCCTAGCCCGACAACGCAAGGGGGGGGGCGGTCTGTCGCAGGAGGGGGTGGGGGCAAAAATCGAGCGAGGCAGATCATACTCCACCCTTATCCGTGAGCCTTTCGGAGGATTTTTTTGTGAAAACTGTAGCTTTGGCGATGGCCAGCTTTCTTTTGTCAGCACATTTTGCAGTGGGTCATGAAATGCCGGCCACCCAGTTTTCCTGTGTCGAAGTCACGCCGACTGACGAATGGCAGGGCGATTGGGTCAACGCGGAGTTTCCCCGTATTCAAAACTTTGACTTCACAGACAACGAACTGGAATGGGAGTTCGGCACGCTTCAACTGGTCGTGGCGACAGCGGAACGCTGGGACTTCTTCGGTGGCTACGCGGTCGTATCCCCGCCAGAGTGCCACGAGTTGATGAGAGCATTCGACAGGCTTCCAAGGGCTCCGCAGATCGTAGAAGCGATTGCCAATGGTCGATTTTCAGAGTCGCTCTCACATTGTCGTTGGAGCTTTGAATCGCTGTCTCCCACCGTGGTTTTGGGCACCTCGGTGTTCAGCTTCTCGGTTGCCCGACTGTCGCTAATTTCAACCGGCAGAACATGGAACATCATAGTTGAGCGGGACGGCGCAGGGCTCGCGTCGTCGAGTTTGCCCCTAAGCACAGCGCTGTCCACGGATAGAGAGATCTACTCCTGCTTGCCATCTGAAGTACTGGCAGAAGAAGCGCTTGATCTGCCCCGCGGTCTTCTGTCGCTCGTGCTGGACGGCCAGGAGCTAGAGTGATGGGGAACCACGGACGTGCTTGAAGAGCTCGGGCATAGCCCGGCAGACCACGCCAGCAAAGCACACCTTGCCTCACATAAGCCGCTGCAGATGCGCGGAAAGCCGGGGATGACGTTTTCTACACCGGTGGCTTTGTGCACTCTCCAGCGTTGATTTTCGAGTTCTGGTCTCAATGAAATAAGGGACGGAAGGCGAAAGGAGTGCAGGAGGGGTGGTCAAATTGCATCCCGCCGGTCATGTTTCACGAGATTCGGCGCAGGTGCCTTTGACGCTTTTCAGGAAGGTAAACCGAGCTGTGGCGGCATCAGGCGACCTTGAACGGCTTAGGGCGCTTGCGAGGCGCTGGCCAGTCGACCTGCTGCAGGAATGGCGGAACCCGGAAGTCACGCATTTGCTCGCCGAGGCGGCCGCGCTGATCGAGACATCGGGTACGCTGGGCGACTACATAAAATTCGCGACCTCCATGGATTTCCTTGGCGGGATGCTCGACCGACAGAACACGACGAAACTCACCAACGCGTTTCTCCGAACCCTCGCCCGCGCCGAGCGTGACGCCAGCGACGGTTTAATCTCCGGGGTCGCTGCGCGCGGATCTCCTTTTTCGATCGCCGTGACTGTGCGCGAGATTCTGGGAATCGCCACCACAACGATCCGCTTCGTCGATCCCTTCGCGGATATCGTTCTGCTCGATGAATTCGCGGTATTGGCCCCCGAGGGTATCCAAACTCAGGTTTTGCTCTCGAACAAAAGCGCCGGGCGTGGTTTCGGCGCTGTCGCTCAGCGGTGGCGAAGCGAACATGGCGCCCAACATCCCCTGGAGGCCCGCGCGGCGGACAACCCCCTGCTTCATGATCGGCTCATCATCCTTGACGGACGACGCTGTGTTGCAGTGGGGCAGTCGTTCAACAAGTTAGCTGAGCGCTCGATGAGCTATTTCCTCGAGGTTCACCCGGCGGAAGTAGCTAGCGAGACAGTGGAGTTTTACGATTGGGTGTGGGAGGGAGCGGCACCTGTGTAGCGGCGGCAAATACAGCTCGCCTAGGCTGTTTTTGGCGGCACGCATACCTCCCCCCCTTTCCGCCGGGGAGAAGCCCCGTGGGCGACCAGCCCAAACCTTTCGGTCGCGTACTCGGTTTCCCTTGCCCTCTCATGAGGGCGACGCCTCTCAGCGCCTCCGCCTTCGCATTTTCTACGGCTGCGAAACCGTGGCCCGACTTGGTGGGGGTCTATTCCACCCTCTCGGTTTCCACGGCGGATCACCGTAACGGGGATTCCGCTTCTCCCCGGCCGCCGGCTGGAATGGGGACACCAGAGCCGGCACTTTCTTCATTGCCCGGTATTTTCGATGGGCCGGACCAAACCCTTGAACCGCTCTTGGCACGGGAGAACGGCAAACCGTGGCACGGGTCTTTCGCGCATGTGCGCCCGGTGGAGACCCCCGCAGAAACCGGTCCCGCCCCATGGTTGGGACGGGGTGGCGTTCAGGTGGTCTCGTGGGCTGGGTGCCAGACGCCTAGGTCGAGCATCGGCGCCCGCTCGGGCAGGTGCGCCAAATCTGCCCCGCCGTCGCCTGTATCCCGCCGCCAGAGCCGCAGTAGGGCAGGCAGGGTCACGCAGTAGGCGACACAGTCCCATGCCGCTCCCACGGCCGCTTTGCCGGGTCGCTGACGCTGCAACAGGAACTGCTGCCGATCACGGCAGAGCGCGACCCGCCAACGGCCAAGCCGATGCAGCTCGCCGCGGTAATCGTCGGAGGTTTCGCGGTGCGATGTGCGGGCGGGGCTCATGATTCGCCCTCCCGCTCGACACGGCATCCGAGGACGTAGCGCGCATGGTGCCCGCCCAGTGGCCCGCCGTTCGCCTCGCTGCGCGTCCAGATCGGGACGCCCAGACGGCGGAGCTTGTGGACGTAAGACGACCATCGCAGACCGGCTGGAAGCTCGGAGGTGGTCACGCCGCGCTGGCCCGCCTCACGCAACACGGTCAGCGCCCAACCCATCCGTCCGGGGGCTTCGATAACGAAGGGTCGCCCGGTCTCGGGGATGACACGCCAACGACGCGCGCTCTGGCGCGAAGGGCGGTTTTCGGCTATTTTGGGATTGCCCGCCGTTCCAGCAAGGCAACCCCGCTCCTGTGCGCTTTCGCCAGCGCCAGGGGCGGTTTCATTTTCAGCCATCGGTCACGCGGCCTCCCTCGATCGGATCCAACCGTCGATATCGGTCGCGCGCCATGCGACGGCCTTTGCACCGACACGCACGGGGCGTGGGAACATGCCGGCCGCCATTGCTGCGTAGATCGCGGAACGGGAAAGGCCGGTTCGCGCCTCCACCTCCCTCCGCCTGAGAAGCATTTCGTTCATCATATCGGGCTCCTTTCGCGCGCCAATGCCGACGCACGAACAGACTGGCCCAACAGGAAAGATGGAGACATGCACAGACCACTGAGGGCTATGCGCTGCTATCCGTCTCGGGCTGATTTCCAATTCTAGCTCAACGGCTTAACCTTCGTTCATCCTCGCAGAACGCAAGCAGGCCTGGGGCTTGACCGGCGTTCCTAGCCGGACGCGAGCGTGATTCATTCTATGCCCGGAGAGGCACCACCTCACCGCCGACTTCGCCCCGAAGCAGGCGAGCCCATTCGGCCATCATGCGCCGCCGCCGCTCGAGCATGTCGGATCGCTGATAGGCGCGCTCAACATCAGTTCCGACTTGGTGGGCCAAAGCGATTTCCGCCATGTCCCGCGGATATCCCTTCTCGGCCGTCCATTCGCGGAAGGTTGACCGTAGCCCGTGGGGAACTGCTGGGCGCTTGGTCGTCCGGTCGAGATATCCGGGGCGCCCGGCCTTCACCTCTGCCGCCTGCATGCGCCGCATCACCGCGCTTATGGTCATGTCAGAGAGCATCCCGCCGCGCGGAGCGGCGAAGACGTGGGAGCTCCCCTCCATCCGGGGCAGAGCCTTGAGGATTGCCAGCGCGGGCGCAGTCAGGGGAACCCGGTGCTCCCGGCCGGCCTTCATCCGCTCGGCCGATATCGTCCAGACCTCGCTTGTCATGTCGACTTCATCCCACGTCATGCCGCGAACTTCCCCGGATCGCGCCCCGGTCAGGGCTTGGAACTGGAGAGCGCGGGCCGCCATCCCTTCGCGCTCTGCAAGCGCGTTCCACCAGCGGACTACGTCGCCCAGCGCAAGTGCGGGATGGTGTTCCTTCTTCTTGACCTTGCCCGGCGTGGAAAAGATGGCCTCTAGGTTCTCCTTCCATCGCGCCGGGTTCTCGCCGGCCCGGGCTCCCTTGACCTTCGCGAAGCCGAGGATGGTCTCGATCCGCGCGCGCAACCTTGCCGCGGTTTCGGTGCGGCTGGTCCAGATCGGACGAAGCACCCGCTCGATATCGGACGTTTCAATATCCCTCACGTTCAGGTCGCCAATCACCGGCATTGCGTATCGCTCAAGAGCTGCCCGCCACTGCTTCCGGTTCTTCTCGTTGAGACTGCCGGCGGCCTTTTCTTCATCGAACAACTTGGCCGCCGCGGCAAAGGTCAGCTCCACCCGCTTCTTGTGCGCAAGCGGATCGCCGCCCGCCCGCGCTATCGTTCGGTTGGCAACGGCGCGTTCCCGCGCCTGCGCCAGTGTCAGGCCGGGAGCCTTGGCCGGATCCGGCGTGAAGGGCCCCAGCCCGATATCCCGGCGCTTGCCCCGCACCATGAGCCGTTGCGTCCAACGCTTCGCGCCGGTCGCGTCCACCTGGAGGAACAATCCGTTCCCATCCACATATCGGCCCGAGTCTTTGACGGTCCTCACGAACTGCGCGGCGAGCTGATTGGTCTTGTGGGCCTGTCCCTTTGCCTTTCCCGGCATGGTCGCTACTCCTGAATGTGGGTTGACGAGAACATTCCGACCCACAATCTGGCGCGGAATACCGTGGACACGGTGGGAACAAGGTGGCAGCATGACCCTTGGAAAACAAGGGAAATCAAGAACACACTGGAACACCATGGAATAAATGTTGGCTGCTACCACCCCAGCCAGTCCTTCCGCAGACCGCTTCGATCCGCTGCGAAAATACGGGTCGAGATGCTTGGGCAAACCACGTTAGTCCCACATCCTGCCTGCGGTGCGACCTTCCGCAAGCGCACGGCGTGGCGGGCAGGCTTGTCGTTCACAAGATCGCGGGCGTGCTGGCCGAAAGCGGGGCAGACCTGGCCACGGCAGGGGCCGACGGCCCGACCTGTCTGAATTCGGAACAGCTTCCGGGCAATGTCGATCCCGGCGCAGAGGCCGCCGCGCGGTTATTCGAAAGGCTGCGCGCCTGAGGCCGTGCCGGGGTTCCATGGGTCCCGTTCGGCGTGTCTCGGCTGCTGGACGGATTGATGATGCGCGCCGTCACAGGCGACGCGGATGGCCCGGTTGCGCCCGAAAAGGCCCGTCAAACGGCAAAGTTTGCGGTCTGGACGCGCCGCAGGGGAACGTCGCGGCCATTCTCCAACGCCGGGATCTGGGCGCGGGCGATGGCGCTGCGCGACAGGTCCAGCGTCACCACCTGAAGTTTCGGTGCCCCCTCTTCCATATCCGCCATCACCCGCCCCCACGGATCCACGGCCAGCGAGTGCCCGTAGGTATCGCGGCCGTCATCGTGGTGGCCCGACTGGGCGGGCGCGATGACGAAGGACCCCGTTTCGATCGCCCGCGCACGCATCAGGACATGCCAATGGGCCTGCCCGGTCGGAACGGTGAACGCGGCGGGGATGAACAGGACCTGCGCACCCGCCCGCGCCAACGCGCGGTAGAGATAGGGGAAGCGCAGGTCGTAGCAGATCGTGAGACCCAGACAGCCCCAGGGCGTCTCGACGACAACGGCGGCGTCGCCGGGCGCGAAGGCCTTGGATTCGGTGAAGACCACCTTGCCCTCGATATTGATGTCGAAGAGGTGGATCTTGTCATATTCCGCCCGCACCGCGCCCGTGTCGTCGATCAGGGTGGAGCGGTTGAAGAAGCGCCCGTCCGGCGCACGCACGGGGGTCGATCCGGTGTGGATCCATATCCCGTGTTTCGCGGCCAAGTCCTTGCATCCATTGATGAAGGGATCGTCCTTCGCCGCCACCACCATGGCCTGCGCCGCCTTGCGATCGGCATTCATCAGGGACGCGACTTCGGGCAGGGCGAGCATGTCTGCCCCCTCCGCCCCGGCCTCGGCGGCAAGGGCGGTGACAGTGGCGAGGTTCTCGGCCTGGGTCCGGGCAGAACACATCTGCGCCATGGCGATGCGAAATTCGGTGCGGCTATCCATTGCCTCCTCCGGCTGTGGTGAGGGTGCGGGCGACGGCATCCTGCCAGCCCTTGTAGCGGGCCTCGCGGGTGGCGGCATCCATCTGCGGGTGAAACGTCTTGTCAAGCGCCCATGTGGCGGCGAACCGGTCGCGGTCGGGATAGATCCCGGCGCGGTGCCCGGCGATCCATGCCACGCCAAGCGCCGTGGTTTCCAGCACCTGCGGGCGATCCACCGGCGCGCCAAGGATGTCCGACAGGAACTGCATCGTCCAATCAGATGCCGTCATGCCGCCATCCACGCGGAGTGTCGTGTCGCCGTCGGCCTCGGGCCAGTCGGCGTGCATCGCCTCCAGCAGGTCGCGGGTCTGGAAGCCGACCGATTCAAGCGCGGCGCGCGCGATCTCGGCCGGGCCGGAATTGCGGGTGAGCCCGTAGAGCGCGCCGCGTGCGTCCGGATCCCAGTGCGGCGCGCCAAGGCCGGTGAAGGCGGGCACGAGGTAGAGGCATTGAGACGGATCGGCGGATTGCGCCAGAGATGCACTGTCGGACGCGGCCGCGATGATCTTCAGCCCGTCGCGCAGCCATTGCACCACCGCGCCCGCAATGAAGATGGAGCCTTCCAGCGCGTAGGTGGGCGTGCCGTCGAACTGGTAGGCGATGGTCGAAAGCATGCGGTTGCGCGAGGTCACCAGCGTATCGCCGGTGTTGAGCAGCGCGAAGCAGCCCGTGCCATAGGTCGATTTGAGCATGCCGGGCTGGAAACAGGCCTGCCCCACGGTGGCGGCCTGCTGGTCGCCCGCGACGCCGAGGATCGGGATGGGATCGCCGAACAGGGTCGTCTCGCCGAAATCGGCGCCGCAATCGAGCACCTCGGGCAGGAGGGACGTGGGGATGTTCAGCAGCGTCAGGATATCATCGTCCCACGCGCCGCTTCGGATGTTATACAAGAGCGTGCGCGCCGCATTGGTGGCGTCGGTGACGTGGCGCGTGCCGCCGGTCAGCCGCCAGATCAGGAAGCTGTCCACGGTGCCGAAGGCCAGCTTGCCCGCCTCGGCCCGGGTGCGGAGGCCGTCGACATTGTCCAGAAGCCAGGCCAGCTTCGTGCCGCTGAAATAGGGGTCGAGCAGCAGGCCTGTCTTGTCCTGCACCATCGCCTCGTGCCCGTCCGCCTTGAGACGGGCGCAGAGTTCGGAGGTGCGGCGGTCCTGCCAGACAACGGCGTTGTGGACGGCCTCACCGCTTTCGCGGTCCCAGAGCACGACGGTTTCGCGCTGGTTGGTAATGCCGATGCCCGCGACGGCACCGCCCTTGTCCAGCGCCTCGCGGCAGGTGGCAAGCACGGTGTCCCAGATCTCCCCGGCGTCATGTTCGACCCAGCCGGAGCGTGGGTAGTGCTGGGCAAATTCGCGCTGCGCAGACGCCTTGGGCCGCAGGTCGCCATCGAAAACGATGGCACGCGACGAGGTGGTTCCCTGGTCGATGGCGAGGATCTGAGGCATGGGCAGAACTTATCCGAAACGGTTGGGGCCAAGGGTGCCTTTCTGGCAGAGGAACACCAGCAGGACGATGGCGTAGATCAGGAAGCCGATGACCAGGAGCGGCAGGAGCGCGAAGGCCCTGTCGGGCGAGCCGAAGGGATCGGCGCTGACGATGGCGAAGAAGACGCCGAAGACGACAGCCATCACGATATACATGCCCCCGACCCACCAGCCGGAGCGATCGGTATCATGCAACCTGCGCCACGTGACGGCAAGCGATGGCAGGAAGGTTCCGAGGGAGACGATGGCATTGAACGGTCCGCCGGTTTCCATCGATCCGGGGAAAATGATCGCGTCCAGGACCGAAGCGACGATGCCGAGCAGAACGAGGAACAGGACATAGAACCAGTATTCCGATCGGCTGGCCCGGCCCGAGAAGGTCACGTATTTCGAGAAGCAGGTGGAAATCGCCTCGCCGAAGGTGCGGGACGGCGCGCCGATGTAAAGGCCGTCGGGCCCGATACTGTCGCCCGGGGCCCGCGCGGCAGGAGCGGCGGGCGCGGCGGGCGCGGCGGGAGCGCGCGCTGCGGGCGCTGCGGGCGCCAGCGGCGGCGGGCTGCCGGCGGGCCGGGTTGTCGCGAAGTGGTCGGACGCCCCTTCCCAGCCCGTCAACCCCTCGCGCCAGACGAGCGTATCGGCGGTGATGGCGCCGGTTGCGATCAGACGCTCGATCTCGGACGCCGCGACGGGACCATGCCGTTCCTCGTCGATCGCGTAGTACCACATCGCCATGTCCGGCACTCCTTTTGTCTTGTTCCTCAGGCCATTGGGCCGGGAATTTTCCGCCGGGTCAAGGCTGTGTCGGGCCGGTCATCGCGGCATCTATGGCGGCGATCTGGTCGGGCGACAGCTTGAGGCCGAGTTTCGAGCGGCGCCAGACGACATCGGCGGCGGTGCGGGCATATTCGCGGGTTCGCAGCCAGGTCAGTTCGGCCTCGGTCAGGGTGGCGCCGAAATCGCGGCCGAGATCGTCGGCCGTCTTCGCTTCACCCAGAATCAGGCGGGCCTCGGTGCCGTAGGCGCGCACGAGGCGCTTGGCCCAACGCTCGGTCAGGAAGGGATAATGCGCCCGCAGTTGCGCGATGAGGTGCGGCACCCCATCGACGGGGAAATCGCCGCCGGGCAAGGGCACGCCGGCGGTCCAGTGGGCCGTGGCATCGGGGTAGAAGCGCGCCAGCTTGTCCCACGCATCCTGCGCCAGCACGCGATAGGTGGTGATCTTGCCGCCGAAGACGTTGAGCATCGGCGGGCCGCCATCTGCATCAAGCGAGAGCACGTAGTCGCGCGTTGCCGCGGTGGCGGATTTTGCGCCGTCATCATAGAGCGGCCGCACGCCGGAATAGGTCCAGACGACATCGTCCTGCGTGAGTGTCTGCTTGAAATAGCCGTTGGCGAAGGCCAGCAGGTAGTCGCGTTCCTCGGGTGTGCAGGCGGCCTCGCGCGGGTCGGCATGGTGTTCGGCATCGGTGGTGCCGATCAGGGTGAAATCGGTCTCGTAGGGGATCGCGAAGATGATGCGGCCGTCGGTGCCCTGGAAGAAATAGCACTTGTCGTGGTCATAGAGCCTGCGCGTCACGATATGGGAGCCGCGCACCAGCCGCACCCCTTCGGAGGAGTTCTGCCGCGCCACATTGCGCACGACATCTGCCACCCAGGGTCCGCCCGCATTCACGAGGCCACGGGCGTGGATCGTTTGCGGGCCGTCCTCGCCATCGACGTCGATGCGCCAGAGATCGCCCTCCCGCCGCGCGGACACGACGCGCGTGCGGACCATGATCCGGGCGCCACGTTCCGCCGCATCGCGGGCGTTCAGCACGACCAGCCGCGCGTCTTCCACCCAGCAATCGGAATATTCGAAGGCCGTGGTGAAGCGGTCCTGCAAAGGCGCGCCTTCGGGCGTGTTTTCGAGCGAGACGCGCGTGGTAGCGGGCAGGATCTTTCGCCCGCCGAGGTTGTCGTAGAGCAACAGGCCAAGCCGGATCAACCAATCGGGGCGGCGGCCCTTCATCCACGGCATCACGGTCCCGAGGATCTTGGAGGTCGGCGTGGAATTGTCGAACCGCATGTCCCTGGACAGGGGCAGCACGAAACGCATCGGCCACGATATGTGCGGCATGGCGCGCAACAATGTCTCGCGCTCGGCGAGGGCATGTCTGACCAGCTTGAACTCGAAATATTCGAGATAACGCAAGCCGCCGTGGAACAGCTTCGTGGACGCGCTGGAGGTTGCGCCGGCAAGGTCGCCCATCTCTGCCAGACAGACCGACAGCCCCCTGCCCTGCGCATCGCGCGCAATGCCGCAGCCATTGATACCGCCACCAATGACGAACAGGTCATAGGGCTGGGTCTGCGACTCGGGCATGGGATCCTCCGTTCGTATGTTCGGTTGTTTTCATTTCATGTTCATTTTGTCAATTTTCATGTTCGTTTTATTTCGTTATAGGGCGGATATGCATCTTTCGCCCCGCCAGACCGATATCCTGACACGTGCCCGCGACATGGGTCGCGTCACGGTCGATGGCCTTGCGGCGGAATTTCACGTGACCGCGCAGACCATCCGCCGCGATCTGGGGAGCCTCTGCGACGCCGGATTGCTGGAGCGCACCCATGGCGGCGCAGCCATGGCGGAAGGATTGACAAACCTTGCCTACATGGATCGCCGCCGGATGAACGCCGAAGCCAAGGACGCCATCGGTCGTGCAGCGGCGCGGCTGGTGCATCCGGGCAATTCCGTGTTCCTCAACATCGGGACGACGACCGAGGCGGTGGCGCGCCACCTGCGCGAGGTTCCGAACATCACCGTCATCACCAACAACCTGAACGTGGCCCAGATCCTGAGCGGCCATGCCACGGCGGAAGTCATCGTGACGTCGGGCCGCCTGCGCCGGTCGGATGGCGCGCTGGTCGGAGAATTGGCGGTGCAGACATTGCGGCACTTCAAGCCCGACCTCGCGATGATCGGCACGTCGGCCATCGACCACAAGGGCGTGTTGCTGGATTACGACCCGGACGAGATCCGGGTGACCCACGCGATCCTCGAACAGACGGGCTTGCCGGTGCTGGTGGCCGACCAGGGCAAGTTCCAACGCACGGCACCGGTGCGGGTCACGAATATCACGCGGATGCGCTACTGGGTGACGGACCGCGCGCCGACATCCAGGATGCAGACCCTGTGCAGGGGGGCCTATGTGCGCATGTTCACTCCCGCAGGCGAGTTATGAGCGCTACCACCTGCGGGCCGATGGTGTCGACGATCAGGGCGACGCCGCGCGCATTGGGGTGGATGCCGTCCCGCTGCATCAGATCGGCCACGGGCGTTCCGGCCTCCACCGGATCGCGGAACCCGTTGAAGAAATCCCGATCGAGAAGGGTACCGTATTCGGCAGCGAGTTCGGGATACATCGCGTTGAAGGCATCGCGATAGTCGGCACCGTAATTGCCCGATGCGACGATACCGACCAGCAGAACCTCCACATCCTGCGCCGCAGCGACGTCGAGGATACCGGCAAGGTTCGCGCGGCTGACGGCGGGGTCGATGCCGCGCAGGAAGTCGTTGCCCCCCAGCGCAAGGATCATCGCATCGACCTCGGGCGTCAGGGTCCAACTGGCACGGGCAAGGCCACCCGCCGTGGTATCGCCCGACACGCCCGCGTTTATCAGGGTCACGTCATGCCCGCGCGCGTCCAGCCAGGCTTGCAACCGCGGCACCAGCCCGTCGTCCTGCGGCAAGCCGTAACCGGCGGTCAGGCTGTCGCCCAGCGCGGCGATGGTAACGGGCTCGGCCGCGGCGGTCCCGACCGCCGATGCCAACAGCGCCGCCTTGCCGAACAGGGCAGCGGCCCCATATGCCTTGGACAGAAGTGAACGGAAGAGTTTAGCCATGGATGCGGTCCTGTCCTTGAAGAATGCGAAGCTGTCACTGGATGGCAATGCGGGGCGCGTGGATATCCTCCATGGCATCACGCTGGACGTCGCGCGCGGCGAGACGCTGGCGCTGACGGGACCGTCGGGGTCGGGCAAATCGTCTCTCCTCATGCTGATGGGCGGGTTGGAGCGGGCCACGGGCGGATCCGTGATGGCGTTGGGGCATGATCTGACCACGATGACCGAAGATCAACTGGCCCGGTTTCGCAGGCACCATATGGGGGTGGTGTTCCAGTCTTTCCACCTGATCCCGACGATGACGGCGCTGGAAAACGTCGCCACGCCGCTGGAACTGGCGGGCGTGGCCGATGCGTTCGACCGGGCCGGGGCGGAACTGGCCGCGATGGGACTGGGGCATCGCGCAGGGCATTACCCGTCGCAGATGTCGGGCGGCGAACAGCAGCGCGTGGCGCTGGCGCGCGCGGCGGTGACGCGGCCCGCGATCCTGTTGGCGGATGAGCCGACGGGAAACCTCGACACAACCACGGGGGTGCAGATCATGGACCTGCTGATGGGATTGCGGGACCGGCATGGCGCGACGCTGGTGCTGGTGACCCATTCTGGCGAGTTGGCGGCGCGGTGCGACCGCGAGGTTCGGCTGCGCGATGGGCGGTTGGACGCCCTGCCGAAGGCCGCGGAATGATCGCCTGGCGCATCGCAAGACGAGAGTTGCGCGGCGGATTGCGCGGGTTCCGGGTGTTCCTTGCCTGCCTCGCCCTGGGCGTGGCGGCGATTGCCGCCGTCGGATCCGTCCGGGTGTCGATCGAAGCGGGGCTGGCGCGCGAGGGTGCGGTGATCCTGGGGGGCGATGCGGAGATGTCGTTCACCTACCGGATGGCCGACGCGCGCGAACGCGCCTTCATGGCGGAGATCGCCGAGACGGTCAGCGAGACGGTGGATTTCCGCTCCATGGCGGTGGTGAACCGGACCGAGGTGGAGCGTGGGCTGACGCAGGTGCGCGGCGTGGACGGGGCGTGGCCGCTCTATGGGCAGGCCGCGCTGGAGCCGTCGATGCCGGTGGCCGAAGCGCTGGAGATACGCGATCTGCCCGGCGCGGTCATGGCGCCCCTGCTGGCGGACCGGCTTGCCCTGTCGGTTGGCGACACGTTCCGCCTTGGTGAGCAGGACTTCGAAGTGCGGGCAATCCTGGTGGATGAACCCGATGGCGCGTCGTCGGGCTTCGGGCTTGGGCCACGCACCATCGTATCGCTTGAAGGCTTGGCCGGATCGGGTCTGCTGGAGCCGGGAACGCTGTTCGAAAGCCAGTATCGGCTGCGCATTCCCGGGGCCGATCTGGCCGCGTTGGAGGACCGTGCCGCGGCCTTCGAGGCCAGCGGCGCGCGCTGGCGCGATGCGCGCAACGGCGCGCCGGGTGTGGCGGAATTCGTCGAACGGATCGGGGCGTTCCTCGTGCTGGTGGGCCTTGCCGGACTGGCGGTGGGCGGCGTCGGCGTCTCGGCCGCGGTCCGGGCTTACCTGGAGGGAAAGGTGGCGACCATCGCGACCCTGAAGACCATCGGCGCGGAGGGGCGCACGATCTTCACCGCCTATTTCTTGCAGGTTGGCGCGTTGACGGCGGTGGGCGTCGCGCTTGGGCTAGCGCTTGGGGCCGCAGCGCCCGTGGCCTTCGGCCCGCTGATCGAGGCGCGCTTGCCGATCCCCGTCGCCATCGGCGTATACCCCGCGCCACTGCTTGAAGCGGCCCTTTACGGCACGCTGACAGCGCTGATCTTCACACTGTGGCCGCTGGCGCGGACAGAGCGGGTGCGGGCGGCGGCGCTTTTCCGCGATGTAGGCTCCGCCCATGGATGGCCGAGACCGGTGTTCCTGTTCATCATTTCCGGTCTGGTCCTGACACTGGTGGGGCTGGCGGTGTGGCTGTCGGGCATCCCGAGGCTGGCGCTGGGAACGGCGGGCGGCCTTTTCGCCGCGCTGATCCTGCTGGCCGGCGCATCGCTGGCGATCCGGTGGCTGGCGCGACGCCTTGTGCGCCTTGCGCGCGGACGCATCGTGCTGCGCACCGCGCTTGGTGCGATCGGCGGTCCGGGATCGGACGCGGGTCCGGTGGTGATGTCGCTCGGGCTGGGGCTGGCGGTTCTGGCCGCTGTCGGGCAGATCGACACCAACCTGCGCAGCGCCATCCAGCGCAACCTGCCCGAGGTCGCGCCGAGCTATTTTTTCGTGGATATTCAAACGGATCAGCTGCCCGCCTTCCTCGACCGGGTCGAGAATGACCCCGCCGTCAGCCGGGTGGAGACGGCGCCGATGCTGCGCGGGGTCCTGACGCGGATCAACGGGCAGCGGGCGCAAGACGTCGCCGGCGACCATTGGGTGATCCGGGGCGACCGGGGGCTGACCTACCGGCGCACGGCCCCACCGGAGGAGGAGATCGTCGCGGGCGCATGGTGGCCCGACGACTATGACGGCCCGCCGCTGGCGGCCTTCGCGGCAGAGGAAGCACTGGAGATGGGGATCGGTCCGGGTGACACGATCACGATGAACGTCCTGGGCCGCGACATCACCGCGACCATCGCCGCGCTGCGCGAAGTTTCATTTGAAAACGCGGGGATAGGCTTCGTCGTCACGATGAACGAGGCGGCCTTGGCCGGTGCGCCGCACACCCATATCGCCACCGTCTACGCCGCGCAGGAGGCCGAGGCGCAGATCCTGCGCGACGTGGCCGGGGCCGCGCCCAACATCACCGCGATCCGGGTGCGCGATGCACTGGACCAAGTGGCGAGCGCGCTGCGCGGGATCGCGCAAGCCACGTCCTATGCCGCATCGGCCACGCTTCTGACCGGCTTCGTGGTGTTGATCGGGGCGGCAGCGGCAGGCGAGAAGGGCCGCGTGTTCGAGGCGGCGGTGCTCAAGACGCTGGGGGCGTCGCGCGCCACCATCCTTGCCGGATTTGCCTTGCGTGCCAGCCTGTTGGGGGCCGCAGCGGGGATCGTCGCCATCGTCACGGGCGCACTCGGCGGGTGGGCGGTGATGACCTTCGTGATGGATGCCAGCTACCGCTTCGAACCGATCTCGGCCCTGGCGATCGTCGTGGGCGGGGCGCTGGCCACGCTGCTGGCAGGGCTGGCCTTCGCGTGGCGTCCCTTGGCGCGGCGACCTGCGGGGGTCTTGCGGGCAAGGGAATAACGGCTTTACTCTTGTCAAATCGGGGCCAAGAGCGCACCTGTGAGCACATGTTGAAATCGATGCGGTCCCTTCTCGGGCGAAAATCCAAGGATGTGGCTCGCTCTGGTACGCAGGCCGCCGCACCACAAGATATGCCGCGTCCCGAGCATCAAACCTACATCATCGGCGATATCCACGGCCGTGCCGATCTTCTGGAATTGATGCTGGAATTGATCGACGCCCATATCGGCGGCACACAGGCCACCGATCCGAAGCTGGTATTCGTGGGCGATTACATCGACCTTGGCGCGGACTCGGCCGTGGTTCTGGCGCGCATGCGGGAATTGCAGAGCGATTACCCCGAGAACGTGACCTGCCTGATGGGCAATCACGAGCGCATGTTGCTCGATTTCCTGGGTGATCCGACGACGCGGGGGCCGCGCTGGATGCGGGCGGGCGCGTCCGAGACCCTGCGCGCCTTCGGCGTCGCCACCGCCGATCTGGAGGAGAGCGCCGAGTATGACGCCTTCCCCGCCGCCGCCCATTCCCTGCGTCGTCGACTGCCCAAGGGAACGGTGGAATGGCTGGAAAATCTGCCACTTAGCTGGCATTCCGGCAATCTTTGGGCAGTGCATGCGGGGGCCGATCCGCGTCACCGGATGGAGGATCAGAGTGCGCGGGTGCTGCTGTGGGGCCATCCGGAATTCGATGAGGGCGGACGCGGTGATACCCTGTGGATCGCCCATGGCCACACCGAAGTGGCCCATCCCAGCGCCGAGGACGGGCGCATCGCGACCGATACCGGCGCATGGCACACGGGCCGCCTGACGGCCTGCGCGGTGCGGCCCGATGGGCGGTATGACTTCCTCCAGACCTGAGGCGTGGACCGGCCGCTTTTCTGCGTCGGAACCGGCTTGGGGTATATCAATGCTATATCAATTTCCCGTCGGACGCGTCGCGGCGTGCCCTTACCGGCCGAGTTTCTCGGAGGCTCCATCCTCGAGCCGGGTGCGCCAGAGTGGTACGCCGGAGCGGAACGCGGCACGTCCGATCATGTGGGCGGCGACGGGGGCGGTGATGAAGAGAAACAGGATCGTGGCCACCGCGCGCGTGATCGTCGCGGTGTCGGCGAAGAAGATGGCGACGGCGATCAGGATCAGGCCCGAGCCGAGGGTGCCCGCCTTGGTGGAGGCGTGCATGCGGATCAACACGTCGGGCAGGCGCAACACGCCAAGCCCCGCGACGAAGCAGAAAAAGCCGCCGAGGATGGCGATGGCCGCGAGGATGTAATCGAGGATCATGGCCGACCTCCTGTCGGGGCAGAGGGGCGCGCGGATGCCGTGGCATTATCCGCGGGCGAGGCTGACGGCGATGGCGGATCGGGGCGGCGCTGCCGACGTTCCACGAACCGGGCGAGCGCCACGGTGGCGAGAAAGCCCACAAGCGCCAGCACGATGGCCACGTCCACGAAGGCCCGTTGCCCGGACTGGATCGCGTAGAGACCGCAGAACGACACGATCTGCACCGTCATCAGGTCCAGCGCCACGATCCGGTCCGGCAGGCTGGGGCCCTTCACGAGCCGGATGAAGCCGCCGACGACACCGAGCATGACGAGCAGGAAGGCGATGTTGATGGCGGGGCTGAGGACGGGGCTCATTTGATGGCCTCCACGCGGACCCGCTCGGCGTCTTTCCTTGTGGCCCGCTGCGCAAGCGCAGCCGCGACGACACCGAGCATGACGAGCAGGAAGGCGATGTTGATGGCGGGGCTGAGGACGGGGCTGAGGACGGGGCTCATTTGATGGCCTCCTTGATGCGGCGTTCGACGCCGTCCTTGATGGAGCGGCGGATGGCGTCGGGGTCGTCGGCGAACATGGCGTGGATCAGCAGGGTGTTGCAATCCTCGGTCACGTCGAGGCAAAGCGTTCCGGGCGTCAGGGAGATGTAGTTCGTCATCACCAGCACCGCCATGTCGTCATCGAGGTCGAGGGGCACCGAGATGATGCCGGGGCGCGCCTTGTGCCGGGGCGTCAGCACGTCCCAGACGACCTGGATCGAGGACACGACGAGTTCCCACAGGAAGATGACGACCAGGATCATCCAGCGCAATGCGCGGCTGAAATAACGCTCGGAGCCGGGAAACAGCGGGCGCGTGGCGAACAGCGCGGCAGAGCCGACGACGAAGCCCACGCCAAGCCCGCGCAACGTGATGTCGCCGGTCAGCGCGGCCCAGGCCACGGCAAGCGCGATGTTGAAGCCGAAGATGTTCATGGGCGCGGCTCTCCGAGCACGGCTTGGATATAGGCCTCGGGGTTGAGAAGCTGGTCCGCCGACGCGGTGGCGAACTGCACGAAGGGTTCGGGAAAGAAGCCGATGATACAGGTCAGGATGGCCAGTGTCGCGATCGGCGTCAACAGCGCCGCGCGGTCCGCCGCAGGCAGGCTGGAGAGGCGCGGTTGCAAGCCCGCGGGATGCGGTTTCCAGAACGCGGCGCCCCAGATCTTCGTCATGGAATAGATCGTCAGCAACCCCACGACCAGGGCCACGGCGGCAATGACATATCCTCCGTCGTCCAGCGCCGCGCGGACCAGGATGAACTTCGCCCAGAACCCGGACAAGGGCGGGAACCCGGCAAGGGAGAAGGCCGGGACAAGGAACAGCAGCGCCAGCAGAGGCGCGGTCCTGTAAAGTCCGCCGATGGCGTCGAGGTCGGTGCTGCCAGCGATCCGGCGCGCCACGCCCGCCACGAGGAAGAGGTTCGATTTCACGATGATGTGGTGCACGATGTAGAACACCGCTCCCACCATGGCCAGCGGCGTGAACAATGCGAGGCCGAGGATCATGTAGCCGATCTGGCTGACGATGTGGAACGACAGGATGCGGCGGAAATCGTTCATCGCCGCCGCCCCCAGAACGCCCGTGACCATGGTAAAGCCCGCGACCCAGAGCAGGATCGTGTGGGTATAGGCCACGTCGGTGGTGAAGATCAGCGTGAACATGCGCATCAGGGAATAGACGCCCACCTTGGTCAGCAGGCCCGCGAAGATGGCGGAGACCGAGATCGCGGGGGTATGGTAGGAGGCGGGGAGCCAGAAGAACAGCGGGAAGACGGCGGCCTTCACCCCGAAGGCGATCATGAACATGACGGCGACGGTGACCAGCAGGCCGGGATTGTCCACCTCTTGCACGGCGCGGTGCAGGTCGGCCATGTTGAGCGTTCCGGTCATCCCGTAGAGCAGGCCGATCCCGGTCAGGAACAGGATGGTCGAAACGAGGTTGACCGTCACATACTTGATGCCGCCGTCGAGTTGCTGCCGGTTGCCGCCCATGACCAGCAGGCCGAAGGAAGAAATCAGCATCACCTCGAACCAGACGTAGAGGTTGAAGAGGTCGCCGGTCAGGAACGCGCCGCACACGCCCGCCAGCAGCACCTGGTAGAGGGCGTGGTAGCCAAGCTGTTCCTTGCGCTCTTCCACATCGGCCAGCGCGTAGATCGCCACGGCAAGGCCGATGATGCCGGTGATCACGACCATCACCGCCGACAGCAGGTCCGCCACCAGCGTGATGCCGAAGGGCGCGGGCCATTCGCCCATCTGCGCGGCGACCACGCCATCCGCCAGCACCTCGCGCATCAGCAGGCCGGACGCGGCCAGCAGCCCCGCCGCGCCGAGCACGGAAATCCAGCGCCCCTCCGGCCCGTGGCGGAACAGGAAGGCCAGCACGGCGGTGGCGAAGGGAATGATGAGAGGGGCGGCGAGGATCCAGCTCATTCAGGGTCGCCCCGCGCAATATAGGTCTTGGTCGGCGTGGTCGGGGTCTCCTCGACCGGTTCGGCAAGGCGCATCTCGTCCGAATTGAGCGTGCCGAGGTTCTGGTAGGTGCGATAGACCAGCGTGAGGGCGAAGGCGAAGAGCCCGAAGCCGATCACGATCGCGGTCAGCACGAGCGCCTGCGGCAGGGCATTGGCGACGCCCGCGACGGGCGACTCCGCGCCCTCGGGGATCAGGGGCGGGGTTTCCGGCGTCAGGCGGCCGGAAACGAAGATCGTCAGGTTGGCCGCGTTGGAGATCAGCACCAGCCCGAACAGGAAGCGCAACACGTTGCGCGCCAGCATCAGGTGGACCGAGGCGGCGACCAGAACGCCGACCATCAGGGCGATGAGCAGTTCCATCAGACCTCCTCCTCCAGCGCGAGGACAAGGGTGAGGATGGCCCCGAACACTACGAGGTAGACGCCGATATCGAAGACGAGGACGCTGCTGATCGGCAGGCCCTTGTCGCCGGGGATCGACGGATCGGCGCCCGCGAACCACCATTGGCCGGTAAAGAACGCCTCGCCGAAGACGGCGGCAAAGACGCCCGCCACAAGGGCGACGCCGAGGCCGACCATGGCGATGTTCTGCGGTTCGAACTTGAGCGCGTCGCGGGTGGCCTGCGCCCCTTGCGCGATGGCGTAGAGGATGAAGCCGGTGGAGCCGATCAGCCCGCCGATGAAGCCGCCGCCGGGTTCGTTATGGCCGCGCAACAGCATGAACACGGAGAACAGCAGCAGCAGCGCAGTCAGAAGGCGTGTCGCAGCGTTGAGGATGATGGAGTTGACCATGGCTTAGCGGCCCTTCTCTTGCCGGGCGCCGATGGTCTGGCGCGGCGTGTCGCCTACCCCGACCGGATGGTCCAGGTCCTCGCGAATGACGCCATACCGGGTGCCGCGCAGGAGGGCATAGGCGGCGAGGGCCGCCATGACGATGACGGCGATTTCGCCGAAGGTATCGAGGGCGCGAAAATCCACGAGGATCACGTTGACGATGTTGCGGCCATAGGCTTCGGGCCAAGCGGTGGCGTTGAAATACTCGGTCAACGCGAGGTCCATGTCGGTGTGGAGAACGGCGACCAGCACGATGGTGGTCAGCGCGCCGACGGTGATGGACAGCGCGGCATGGAGGGGGCGGTGCGCTTCGTCCGTGCGCACGCCCAGATGCGGCAGTTTCAGCATCGCGACGGCGACCAGAACCACGACGAGGGTTTCCACCAGAAGCTGCGTGATGGCGACATCGGGGGCCGAGAACAGGATGAAGATCAGCGCCACGCCGATGCCGACCACCCCCAGCGCCGCGACGGCGGTCATGCGCGACCCGGTCAGCGCGGTCAGCAGCGCGCCCGCGGTGATGAACAGAAGCACGGCCCAGTGCTTGAACAGCAGTCCGTCCAGTTCGGCCTGCCAGTCGATGCGGAAGACGAACACGTCCTGCGCCCAGAGCGTGACGCCGATGGCAATGGCGAAGGTGGCGAAGATGGTGAAGATGTAGCGTTGCAGGATGCCAGATTGCAGGTGGCGCGTCTGCCATGTCGCCAGCGCCTTGAGGCCGTCGAGCGTGGCGTCCCAGCCGGGATCGAACCTGATCGGGTTGGCAGAGATGATCGCGGCCAGCGCGCTGCGCAGGCGACCATGGACGAGGTAGAGCGCGAAGCCCGCCGCGAAGGTGACAAGCGACAGGATGAAGGCGTCGTTGACCTCGCGGAACAGATAGAGGTCGACGGAGACCGGCGCGCCGTAGACCGCCTGCGTGGCGGGGCCGACCAGCCAGACCTCGGGGATGTCGGCAAAGATGCCGAACCAGAGCGACAGCGCGCCCAGAAGGAACGGCCCGAACCACAGGGTCCAGGGTCCCTCGGTGGTGTTCTTGAGCGCGTCGGGCAGGCGCCCGAGAAAGGGCCGCGCCACGGCGATCCCGCCCGCCACGAACATCAGCACCGAGGCGGCGAAGATGGTGCCGGTGATCCAGAGCGACGCGGTGTCCGCGTGCAGGCCCGCCTTGTAGAGAAATTCCTTCCCGATGAAGCCGATGAAGGGCGGGATACCGGCCATGGAAATGGCGGCGAGCGCGCCCGCAAGGAAGGTGACGGGCATCTTGCGTGCGAGGCCGCGCAGTTTCGAGACCTCGCGCGTGCCGGTCTGGGTGTCGACCACGCCGATCATCAGGAAGAGCGCGGCCTTGTAGAGCGAATGCACCACAAGAAACAGCATCGCCGCCTTGATCGCGTCGGAACTGCCCGCGCCGATGAACAGCGTCAGCGCGCCCAGCGCCATCAGCGTGGTATAGGCGAGGATCTGCTTGATGTCGGTTTGGCGGATCGCCAGCAGCGACGCGAAGACGGTGGTGAAGCCGCCCGCGAGGACCAGCGCCCAGAACCACGGCTCGGTCTCGCCCAGCGTGGGCGTCATCCGCGCCATCAGGTAGATGCCGCCCTTCACCATCGTGGCCGAATGCAGGTAGGCCGACACGGGCGTGGGGGCGGCCATGGCGTTGGGCAGCCAGAAGTGAAACGGGAACTGCGCCGATTTGGTGAAGGCGCCCGCAAGGAACAGGACCAGGATGGGCGTGTAGAAGGCGTGGTCGCGGATCGCATCGCCCATGCCCCGGACCTCGACCAGGGAATACGTGCCCGCCGCCTGCCCCAGCAGGATCATGCCCGCCAGCAGTGCCAGCCCGCCGGTGCCGGTCACCAGCAGCGCCTGAAGTGCGGAGCGGCGGGACTTGGCGCTGTCGGAATTGAAGCCGATCAGCAGGTAGGAGGAGATCGTCGTGACCTCCCAGAACACGAACAGCGCGATCAGGTTGTCGGCCAGCACGAGACCCAACATGCCGAACATGAACACCATGAGATACAGCACGAAGCGCGGATATTCCGGGTGATTGCCGAGGTAGCGGGTGGAATAGAGCGTCACCAGCGCGCCGATGCCGGTGATCAGCAGTGCGAAAGTCAGCGACAACCCGTCGATGAGGATGTCCAGGCGGATATCGAGCGACGGCACCCAATCGAGGCCGATCAGTGCAGTTTCGCCTGCCGCGACAGGCCCGAGGAACTGGGCGAACCACCCGAACAGCACGACGGGGATCAGGACGGAAACCCATCCCGCTGGTCCGCCTGCGCGTCGTGGAACCTCTGCCCCGGTTGCCGCCACCTGTCCCCTGCCCTTCGTCCTGCCGCTCCTTTACAGGGAATGGCGCATCGCTGTCCGTTTATCCAGCCCGGTCGTTCAGTTTGCGGCAACAGGTGGCGCAATGCGCCATCGGGTCCAGCCTTCACCTGCCACTTTCCGCGTCGCCTGCCCGGTCGGAGTGCAGGTAAGGGTTGGCATTTGATAGGTCAATCCATACGGTCGAAGATTTTTCGATAGGACAAGGCTATCAGACCGGCAATCGCGGCGAGACTGCGGCGCTTCAGGCAATGGTGCCGGGACCACACAGACACGGCCTTACGCAAGCCATGGAGAAAACCAGCGCGCGGCCAACTGACGGCAGGGGCCGACCGCGCGCTGGTTCCGATGGATCGCCTTGCGTCGACCGTGAGCACTGCAAGGGACAACTTGCGAGCGTAGCAGGGCGATCCACGAACCGACGATGCGTGCCCATCATCGGTTGTCATGATCCATCGCGCCGGTTGTAACGCGGATGCAGCATAGCTAAAAGCACAGAGTGCTGTGATTCCTGATAGGAAAAGGCTATACTACATGGCTGCCCCGGTGCTTCCCTTCACCCTGCGACAGTTGCGATACCTGATGGCGCTGGAGGAGACGCACCATTTCCGCGAGGCGGCGGAGGCCTGCGGGATCTCGCAACCGTCGCTGTCGGTGCAGATCAAGTTGCTGGAGGAGGCGCTGGACCTTGTGCTGGTGGAGCGCGGGCGCGGGCCGGTGCGCCTGACCCAGGCGGGCCGCGAGGTTGCGCGGCGGGCGCGCGATATCCTCGACGCGAGCCAGGATATCGTCGACATGTCCGCGACCCTGCAGACGGGCCTTGGGGGAACGTTGCGGCTTGGCACCTCCATCACGCTGGGACCCTACCTGATGCCCCACGTGGTCGGGGAACTGCACCGATCCCACCCCGATTTGCGACTCTACATCCGCGAGGCCGCGCCCAACGTGCTGGTGCGCGAGTTGAACGAGGGCGTCCACGACCTGATCCTGACGCAACTTCCCGTGGCAAGCACGCGGCTGACCGTGGCCCGGCTGTTCCGTGAACCGCTGGGGCTGGCGATGCCGGTGGAACATGCACTGGCCGCGCGCGCGACGATCGAGGGGCCGGAACTGGCGGATCAGACCATCCTGTCGCTGTCGCCCGCCCACGCGCTGCACGACCAGATCAGCGCCATTTGCGCCGAGACCGGGGCGTTCCTGTCGCGCGACTACGAGGGCACGTCGCTGGACGCGCTGCGGCAGATGGTGGCACTGGACATGGGGCTGACCTTCCTGCCCGCGCTTTACGTTCGCTCGGAGATCGAGGGGCGGGCCAGGGACGTGGTGGTGCGGCCCTTCCGGGGGCGGCGGTTCACACGCTCCATCGGGTTGGTCTGGCGGGCCAGTTCAGGCGCGGCCCCTGCCTATGAGCGGCTGGCGGCAGCGATCCGCGACACGGCCCGGCGGTTTCCGGAACTGGTGCTTGAGGGATAGGCCCGTGCCGGCGGCCGGAGCGGGAGCCGGAGCGGACGCGGGAGCAGGAGCGGGAGCGGGCGCGGGAGCAGGAGCGGGAGCGGGCGCAGACTTGCCGGATATCGGGGCTTTCGTGAGGAGCCATTGACCTTGGGACGCGGTGGGGGAAAAGCTGCGCCAATGGGCGATATCTACGACATCACCGATCTTGAAATGCTGGCGCGGGACTGTCTGACGCGGGCCGGTGTGAGCCGTGACGTGGCGTCCTGCGTGGCGCGCGACGTGGCCCTGGCGGAGGTATCGGGACAGATCGACAGCGGCTTCGAGGCGCTGCTGCGCGATATCCGCCTGACCCGCTACGGGCGGCTTCATCCCGATGCGGTGCCGGTGGTGCGGCGCATGGCCACGACCATCCTGCGGGTCGATGCGCAGCATGGCTTCGCCACATGCGCCCTGGCCAAGGGTCTGTCGGCCCTTGCGGACACCACGCGGGCCGAAGGCATGGCGATGGTTCACCTGACGCGCGCCAGTGATCCCGGCGCGATGGTCGCGACGTTGTCGGCGCTGGCCGGGCAGGGCCTTGCGGCGCTGGCGGCCCATGGCGGCGGACAGGTCTATGCGATCCGGCCCGACACCGCCCACGTGATGGCCGTCGGGGGCAGTGCGCCGTCGATGCTGTCGGCGCTGTTGTCGCTGGCCCCCGTGGCGGAAGATTCGCCTCTGGGCGGGCCGGTGGACCACTGCGCGTGGCTGGTGGCGCTGGACCCGGCGGCCTCGGCGGCGGCGGAGCTGCTGGCGTGTCTGCCCGTCTCGGCGGCGCCGGAAGCACCGGGCCGCATCGCCCTTGCCCCGGACCTGCTGGCGCAGATCGTGAATGCCTGAGCGATGCCAGCCCCGCTTCTGAAAGGTTTGACGCTGCGGGGGCTGGAGGTCTTCGAAACCCTCGCCCGGACCGGATCGGTGGCGGCGACGGCGGCGGAGCTGGGCATGAGCGCGCCCGCCGTGAGCCAGCAGATGAAGAACCTGTCGGCGGTGTTGGGGGTGGAACTGGTCGATGCCTCGCGCCGCCCGATGGCAGTCACGCCCGCCGGGCGGGTTTTCCTGGGACAGGCGGAGGCCGCGTTGCGGGCCTTGCGCGCGGGCCAGCGCGACCTGACCGCGTTGGACCTGACGGGGCTGTCATCGCTGTCGCTGGGGGTGATCGAGGATTTCGAGAACGAGGTGACGCCCATGCTGGCCACGCGGCTGGCGGAGGCGATGGAGCAGTGCGAATTCGTGCTGAAGACCGGCGCCAGCCATCTGCTGCACGCGCGGATCGCGGCGCGGGACCTTGATATGGTGATCTGCGCGGCGGGCGGCGCGGCGCCGCAGGGCACGGTGACGCTGCCGCTTCTGGCCGATCCCTATATCCTTGCCGTGCCCAAGGGTATGGCGGTCGGTGGCGGATTGAAGGGCTTGACCGCCCTGCCCTTCCTGCGCCGTGACCTGGACCAGGTGATGGGCCAGCAGATCGAGGCCTGGCTGAGCCGCGCCGGGGTGGTGCCGGTGAAGCGGTTCGAGATGGACAGCAACCAGTCGATCTCGGCGCTGGTGGCGGCGGGGACGGGCTGGACCATCACCACGCCGTTGTCGCTGCTGCGGGGGGGGCGGTTCGCGAGCGGGATCGACGCGCATCCCCTGCCCGAGACCGGCGCGGGCCGCACGTCGGTGGCGCGGCGGATCGTGCTTCATGCGACGTCGGACTGGACGGGGGGCATACCCGAACAGATCGCCGAGTTGGCGCGCGAGTTGATCGGCGTGCATTTCCACGAGCCGGGGCTGGAGCGGATGCCGTGGCTGGGCGAGAGTTTCCGGGTGGTGCGCTGACGGGTTTCGCCGGGCCTTCGGGCCGTCCACGACACTGTGGGTTTTTCGCCGGGCCATCGGCCCGTCGATGACACTGGAGGTTTTCGCCGGGCCTTCGGCCCGTCGCCCGGCTGGGGGGATTTCATCCCCCCAGACCCCCCGAGAGTTTTCTTGCCAAGATGAAAGGGCCGCGCTTCGAGCCGTGGCCGGTGGCTGGCCGGTGGCTGGCCGGTGCCGGGGCGGCGGCCGCGTCAGCCCTTGACCGCGCCTGCGGTGAGGCCTGAGACGATCTGGCGCTGGAAGACCATCACCAGCAGGAACAGCGGTGCGGTGATGGACACGGCGGCGGCGACCGCCTCGACCTGATCGGTGGTCGTGGTCTCGCGGTTGAAATAACCTGCGATGGCGGGGACCATTGTCTGGTTGGTGGCGTCGAGCAGCAGCGAGGTCACGAGGAAATCGTTGTAGGCCAGCAGGAAACTGAACAGGCCCGTGGTGATGACGCCCGGCCACATCACCGGCATGATGACCCAACGGAAAGCCTGGAAATGGGTGCAGCCGTCGACGCGGGCGGCCTCGTCCAGCTCGTTCGGGATGTTCTGGAAGAAACTGCGCAGCATCCAGATGGTGAAGGGCTGGTTGATCGAGACCAGCACGGCGATGACCGCGAGGGGTTGGCCGTAGAGGGTCGGGGCGTTTTCGCCCAGGATCGGGCGGAGCCATTCGGCGGAGGTGATGAAGACCGGCAGGTAGCCCGCCACCAGCACCGAATGGGGCAGCGCGCGGAACACCAGCGCAACGATCAGGATCCAGAAGGCGATGTTCGATCCGGACCGTGCAAGGCCATAGCCTGCCAGCGTGCCGACGGTGAGCGAGATGGTCACCACGCCGCCGGTGACCAGCAGGGAGTTGAGGAAATTCTCGTAGAATTCGCGCCCGATCCAGACGGATTCGTAATGCACGGTGGTAAGGCCGATCAGCGGCGTGCCGAGGGGGCCGAGGATGGAGTTGAGCACGCCCAGCAGCGCGGGCAGGAGGCCGAAGAAGAGGATCAGGAAGCCCAGTGCGTAGCCGGTTGCGCCGATGATCCAGCCGGCCCATTGGTAGCCGTGCGGGCTCCAGTCCGCGATCCGGCGGGGCAGCCAGCCGAGGGCCAGTTTGATGGTGAGGTAAAGCACCGTGACGCCCAGGCCGATATCGAGGGCGGAGAGGCCGTCGCCGCGATCGCGGGTCACGGGGCCGAAGATGACGTCGAGGGGATTGGCGGCGAAGGCGTCGACCGGGGACTTGAAGCTCATCACCGCGATCCAGAAGATCGGGAAGGCGGCGAGCAGGCACCAGAAGGCCAGGAACGCCGCCGAGCCCAGCTTCAGGCCGAGGGGCTGGCGCATGGCGCGGGGGATATCGCTCATCTGAGGGACCTCCTCGGAGAGATCACGGGCATCAATGCGAACTCCCCTTGTGGTCACGCCAGGTGCGGCGCAGCAGCGGGATCAGCAGGATCACGATGCCCACCATCGTCAGCATCGCGGAGGCATTCGCGCGGCTGTAGGCGCGGTTGCCGGCGTCGTCGGGCGACAGCAGGTCGTAGGTCAGCCATTGCAGGGAGATGACATGGGCCTGGGCGCGGAAGCCGACGATCTCCTCGAACACGCGGTAGGCGTCCATCAGGTGGATGAGCGCGATGAACACGATCAGCGGCATCAGGTGGGGCACGATGACATAGCGCAGGCGGTCCCAGCGCGAGGCGCCGTCGATGATGGCCGATTCCAGCGTATCCTGATTCACCGTCTGCAGGCCCGCGTAGAAGATCACGAAGGCGAAGGGCGCGACGTGCCAGACGCGGTAGAACAGCATCAGAAGCTCGATCGTCCAGGCCTGGGCGAACATCGCGATGTCGCGCTGGAGCCAGGCCTCGATCCCGCGGGTGAGGATGCCGTCGCCGACAAACAGCCAGTAGATCGAGAGCGAGCCGATCACCGGCGTGATGATGAAGGGCAGCAGCGAGACGAAGATGATCGGGCCGCGGATGGATTTCGCGGCGTTGTTCACGGCCAGCGCGATGGCAAGGCCCATGCAGATCACCAGCGGCAGGGTCACGAGGGTGAACATCAGCGTGAAGCGCAGCGCGGCCCAGAAGTTGATCTGCATGAGCGCGCGATAATCCAGCGCCCGGACCGCTTCCCACGCGCGCGCGGGTTCCAGAACGCGGGCATAGGAGGTCCAGCCGACGAATTCGGTAACGGTCTGCACCCTGCCGTCTTCACCGAAGACCGGGCGGCTGACCATGGTGGTGGTGCAGGTCTGGGCGAGGAAACCCGCGGTGCAGGTCTCTTCCTCGACCATCTCGCGCACATCATACGTGTTGTAGAACGAGCCGACGAGGACGGAATAGAGCGGCAAGGCGATGAACAGCGCCATCAGGAACAGCGACGGGCCGACGAACCAGATGAATGTCCGGAATTTCATGGGCTGGCTGCCTTGCTGGGGAGGGTATCGGGGCCCGTGCGGGGCCCCGACGGTTCGTGCGAATGTTCGGTTATTCGAGCAGGCCGGCTTCCTGTGCGGCCACGGTGTAGGCGGCCTCCACCGCGGCGAGGGCCACCTCGGCGGACACGGCGCCGGTGAAGAACGCGGTCAATTCGTTGCCGAGCGCCGAGTGCATCAGGCCCATCTGGGTGGTCGACGGGTAGGAGGGCGGCGCGGGCGTGGCGATGGCCGAGGCGATGGCGCCTTGCGACATCTCGTTCGGCTCATACCCCGGGATCAGCCAGATGGCGGCATCGGGCGCGGCTTGCACCGTGGCGGGGTTGATGCCCTCCATGGCGAGGCGGAAGGCATTGGCGGCCTCTTCGTCCGAGATGTTGGAGGCGACCACGATACCGTCCCACCAGAGCGTGGTGGACGGCGCGCCACCCTCCATCGCCAGCGGTGCGGCGGCGGTGCCGATCAGGCCCACCACCTGGCTTTCGGCCGCGTCGTTCATGGCGCCTGCGCGCGACGCCCAGAGGTTCGCCATGGCGATCCGGCCCTGCTGGAACTGCTGCTGCACGTAGGTGCTGTCGGACACGAGGTATTCCGGGTCCATGTATTCGGTCATCCGCATCATCATGTCGAGAGCGGCAAGCCCCGCCTCGGTGTTGACGTTGGGCGTGTTGTCGGGGTTCACGAAGGTGCCGCCGAAACCGGAATGCATGTTCACGAAGTCCTGCGCGAGGTTCCAGCCGGACATCATGGTGGCGCCGAGGGGGTAATCGACGACGCCGGCCTCCTGGATGGCGGCGGCGGCGGTCAGCACCTCTTCCCATGTCGTGGGCACGTCGAGGCCCAGATCGGCGAGGATATCGGTCCGATACATCAGGTGCTGGGTGTTGACCATCATGGCCACGGCCATGGTCTGCCCGTCGATCTGGATCAACTGGTTGGGCGTCAGGTTCTGGCCGTAGTCCGCGATCAGGTCATCCAGCGGACGGATCGTGCCCGCGTTCAGCAGCGGCGTGATGGTGCCGTTGGAGACGCCGCCAAGCTGGTAGAGCGAGGGAGACGCCGCAAAGCCTTCGGGCTGCTTGGTGCGGAATTCCTGGTCCAGTTCGGGCGAGAAGTTCCCGCAGGCGGCCATGGCATCGGTCACGGCGACCCATGCCTCGAACGCGGCGGAGAGCATGGTGACGGGGGTCTCGTTCTGGAAGCTGCACTCCGCATGTGCGGCGGTTGCCGCGATGCTGACTGCGCCGGCGAGGGCAAGTCGTTTCACAAACATCGGTTCTATCTCTCCCGTTGGGTGTTGGATGGACCGGGTGGGTTTGTCCCGTCGGCCCCGTATCTTTTCGGCATTGGGCGGGCGTTCTGGCGCTGCCCGTCACGTCCAGCATGCGAATTTTGCATAGGATTGCAACAAGACGCTAGTTTCCCCATCCGCCATCTGGCAAGCATTTTTTGAAGGTCAAGGCGATGGAGGCCGCGATGGCGGATATGCGGGCCGCTCTGCGGGCGCGATTGGCGCGGCTTTTTCAGGTCAACCCGCTGGAATTGCAGGATTTCGTGGCGGAGGTCTGCGCGCCCGACGCGCGGGTCGAGGTTTCGGCGCCGGTGGGCACGCTGATCGGGCCCGTGTAGATCGAGGCCGGGCTGATCGCCGAGAACTGGGAGCTGCTGGACCATGTGGACCCGCTGGACCAGATGGACCCGCTGGGGCAGATGGACCCGCTGGGGCAGATGGGCGCGATCGCGATCGCCGACGCTGCCGCGGTGGATCGAGATTGTAAATTTATTTACCATCTTTCGTCACATTTGTGAAATTTCCTTACAGAATGCCCGTAAATCGGGCAGGAATGTGTTCGCGGAACCGTGATCGCCTGTCATGGTGCGGCAAGTCGGGCCGGGCGCAGTGCGTCCGCCCGCAGATCAGAAGCGCCGTTGCCGGGCATCCTTGGGAGGATGGAAATCCGGGAGACGCGCCGCCAGACCGAGAGCGATTGGGGGGAGGCCAATCCGTAAATCGACGCTCAACAG
>Ga0100398_1000496_pt1 | contig 35770 bp, 31 predicted proteins | sample CryGeymeta201522_FD_81568 | JGI IMG/M metagenome (GOLD analysis project Ga0100398, IMG submission 81568) | Groundwater microbial communities from Crystal Geyser aquifers in Utah, USA - Crystal Geyser metaG 2015-22 | ecosystem: Environmental > Aquatic > Deep subsurface > Groundwater | place: USA...
AAATCGCCGTGATACGGAGGCGGCATGGGGCAGGATCGGGACAGGCCGGAGGATATCCTTGCAACCTACGGGCGGGAGGCGGCGACCTGGGCGCGGCAGCGCAATCGAAGCCTGTGGGAGCGTCCGGCGCTGGCGGCCTGCGTGGCGGGCCGCGCGCCCGGCCTGCGGGTGCTGGATCTGGGCTGCGGATCGGGGCTGCGGATCGGGGCAGCCCATCGCGGAATGGTTCATCGCGCGCGGCGACGCAGTGACGGGAGTGGACGGCGCGGCGGCGATGCTGGCGGAAGCGCATGCGCGGGTGCCGGAGATGGAGCGGGTGCTGGCCGACATGCGCGGGCTGGCGCTGGGGCGGGACTTTGACATCTTGTTGGCATTCAACAGCTTCTTCCACCTGTCGCCGGATGACCAGCGCGCCATGTTCACGGTTTTCGCCGCCCATGCCGCCCCCGATGCGCGCCTGCTGCTGACCACCGGTCCGGCCGCCGCGGAGGCGGTGGGGCGCGTCGGGCAATCGCCCGTCTATCACGCAAGCCTCGGGCCGTCGGAATATCGCGCCTTGCTAGCGGCCCATGGCTTCGCGGAACTCTGGTTCCGGCCCGAGGATGCGGAGCTTGCGGGCCATTCGGTCTGGCTGGCCCGGTTTGCCGGCAATCCGGCCGCTGGCGGTCCGTCTACTGCCGTCTTAGGGCGGCGGCGGCGGCATCGGCATCGGCCCATGCGATCACCGCACCGGCAATCGCGGCCTGCATCCGCGCCCGCCAGTCGGGATCGAGGATGTTCTCCAGGTCGCCGCCTTCGCTGAGAAAGCCGATCTCCAGCAGGACAGCCGGAAAATCGGCGGCTTTCAGCACCGAGAACGCCCCTTCTGAGCGGGGCTGCGCATGCAGGTCGAGGCCCGCCGCAAAGATCGACTGCACCAGGCTGTCGGCGAAAGCGCGGGCGCGCGGCGCGGTTTCCACCCGGGCGAGGTCCATGAGCACGCCCACGACCTCGTCGTCGGAGCCGGACAGGTCGATCCCCCGCACCAGGTCGGCGCGGTCATGCTGTTCGGCAAGGGCTGCTGTCGCGGCATCGGAGGCTTCGTCCGCGAGGGTATAGATCGTGGCCCCCTGGGCGCGTCCCTCGGCGATGGCGTCGGCATGCAGCGAGATGAACAGATCCGCGCCCGCCGCGCGGGCCAGCGTCACGCGGGTCGGCAGCGGCACGAAGACATCGCCGTCGCGGGTCATCACCACCTCGATCCGGCCGGTGCGGCGCATCACCTCGCGCAATTCGCGGGCGAAGGCGAGGATCAGCCCGGCCTCGGAATAACCGCCACGCAGCGCGCCGGGATCGACGCCGCCATGGCCGGGGTCGAGCACCACGACAACGGCGCCGTCATCGTCGCGCGGCGGGGCCTGCGTCGTGACCGGCAGCAGCATCGCATCGAGGCCGGGGGGCGCCCCGGCGGCGGTGAAGCTGGCAAGATCGGTATCGGTCAGGGTCAAGGTCACGACGGCCTGCCCGGTGACGGCGTCGGTCTCCATCGCGGCGGTATCGAGGGCCATCGGCGCGGACAGGGTCAGCACCATGCGCGACCAACCGGGGGTGGAAGCCCCGCCCAGCCCCACGCTTTCAATGCCCGACACCGTGGTGTCGTCGAAGGACAGGCCCGCGAAATCGACCTCGCGGAAATCCAGCACCACGCGCATCGGATCGTCGAGGGTGAAGACGCGGAACGGCACGGGCTGGCTGATCGCAAGCGCCAGCGTGATGCCGCGCTGGTCTGCGCTCAGCGACGACCAGCCGGGCAGCGCGCGGGCAAGCGCACCAAGGGTCTGGGCCTGCGCCGGCAGGCCGAAGGCAAGGATCAGGACGATCAGGACTGCTCGGATCACGGGGTTGCTCCCTTTCGCTGGGGCCCGTTTGCTGTTGGACACCCATAGCATCCGGCGACCGCGCGCTCTAGCCCCTTAGGGGTGCCATGAAGGCGATCAGGCGGGCGATCCCCTCCTCGATATCGGGCGTGGCGCGGGCGTAGGAAAAGCGCAGCGTCGTGGCGCCGCGGGTCTTGTCGAAATCCAGCCCCGGCGTGACGGCAACGCCCGCCCGATCGAGGATCTGCGCCGCGAAGGCGCGGGCATCGTCGGTGAAGGCGCCGACATCGGCATAGACGTAGAACGCGCCATCGGCAGGCGCGGTCCGCTCGAGACCCGCCTGCGCAAGGCCGTCGAGCAGCAGCGCGCGGTTGCGGGCATATGTGGCGCAGTGCCCGTCCAGTTCGGCCCGCCCGTCCGGCGACAGCGCGCCAAGGGCCGCGACCTGCGCCGCATGGGGCGGGCAGATGAACAGGTTCTGGGCCAGACGCTCGATCGTGCGGACATGATCGGGGGGCACGACCATCCAGCCAAGCCGCCAGCCAGTCATGGAGAAATACTTGGAGAAGGAGTTGATGACATAGACGTCATCGGTGACTTCAAGGGCCGAAACGGCGCGGCCCTCATACTGCAATCCATGGTAGATTTCGTCCGAAATCAGAGAGATACCGCGCGACGTGCAGATGTCGGCCAAGGCGCGCAACTCGGGTTCGAACAGCATGGTGCCGGTCGGGTTGGCGGGGCTGGCGACGATCAGCCCGTCAAGATCGCACGGCAGGAGGTCGGGCACCGGCTGGTAGCGGGTATCGGCATGGGTTTGCAGGCCCACGGGCGTCAGAGACAGCGCGCTGAGGATCTGGCGGTAGGAGGGGTAGCAGGGCTCGCCCAGACCCACGCGCGCACCGGCGTCGAAGAGCGCGGTGAAGGCGAGGATGAACGCGCCCGACGCGCCCGCCGTCAGGACCACGCGGGCGGGGTCGAGGTCCAACCCATACCATTCGCCGTAGAGCGCCGCGATGCCCGCGCGCAGGTCGGGGCGGCCAAGCGCCACGGTATAGCCGAGCGGGCCTGCCTCCATCTCCTGCGCCAGCCTGTGACGCGCGGCGCGCGGCGCGCCGGTGCCGGGCTGGCCGACTTCCATGTGGATGATGTGGCGGCCCGCTTCTTCCGCCGCGCGGGCGGCCTCCATCACATCCATCACGATGAAGGGATCGACATGGGCGCGGCTGGACTGTTTCATGGGCGGGCCTTTATGCTGCTGGTGCGGTGAAACCAGCCGATGCCGTCCGCGTCAATAGGTCGAGGGTGGCGGCGCGGCCCCGATATGCTAGGCGTGACGCCAACCGGATTGACGAGGTATTTCATGAAACGATTCCTGATGGGCGCGGCGTTGGCCTTATGCAGCGCCCTGCCCGCCATGGCCACCGATCTGGCCGAGATGACCGATGCCGAACGCGCGGCCTTCGGCGCCGAGGTGCGCGCCTACCTGCTGGAAAACCCCGAGGTGCTGGCCGAAGCCATTGCGGTGCTGGAGGAGCGGCAGGCGATCGCCGAGGCCGAGGCGCAGCAACTGGCCGTGGCCGAAAACACCGATGCGCTGTTCAACTCGGCCTTCGACCATGTCGGCGGCAATCCCGACGGCGACGTCGTGCTGGTGGAATTCGTGGATTACCGCTGCACCTATTGCCGCCGCGCCCATCCCGAAGTCGGCGAACTGGTGGAAGCGGATGGCAATATTCGCATCATACGCAAGGAATTCCCGATCCTGGGCGAGCAATCGCTGCTGGCGAGCCGTTTCGCGCTGGCCACCAACATCGCGCTGGGGGGCGCGGCCTACGAACTGGTCAGCGATGGCTTGATGAACATGCGCGCCGATGTGACGGAGATGTCGCTGGCCCGGCTGGCTGTGGATCTGGACCTCGACAGCCGGGCGATCTTCGCGGCGATGGATGATCCGCTGGTGCAGGCCACGATCGATTACAACCGGGCGCTGGCGCAGCGGCTGGGGATTACCGGGACGCCCAGTTTCGTGTTCGGAGACCAGTTGGTGCAGGGCTATGTGCCGCTGGCGAACATGCGCGATATCGTGGCGATCCTGCGCGACACGTCGCCCTAGGCCGGGCCGCAACCCGCGCGATGCACGAAAAAGGGCGCCCCGCGGGGCGCCCTTTCCTGTTCGGGACCATGTCGGCTTCGAAACCATGTGGGCTTCGAAACCATGTGGGCCGAGCGCGTGTCGCGTTCATTCGCAGTCACGCGACCCACTCCACCCTTTCGATTGCGCACGTCCGAGACGCGCGAGACCGGCACCCACCTTTGCGCGACGCGCTCTAACCGCGCGACCACCAGCCGCGCCGCTTGGGCTTGTCGCTGTCCGCCGCGACCGGCTCGGGATCGGGCATCGGCTGGGGCGGGGTTGCGGCCTCGGGGGCCGGAGCGGGCGCGGGTTCAGCCGCCGGTTCGGGCGCGGCCACGGCGACAGGGTCAGGGGTGCGTTCGGGTTCCGGTTCCGGTTCCGGTTGAGCCTCTGCCACCACGTCTGCCGCGACGGATTCGGGCGCTTGCGCCGCAGCGACCGACTCTGCGGGTTCCACCTTGGGCTGCGCGGCGGCATCGCCGGTCGGGACGCCTTCGGTATCGGTATCGGTATCGGTATCGGCGTCACCTGCATCGCCGGGTTTGCGGCCGCGGCCACCGCGACGGGAGCGGCGGCGCTTCCTGTGCTGGTCGTCGTCATCCCTGGCGGATGGGCCATCGCCCTCCGCCTCGGCATCCGACTGGCCGGTTCCCGGCTCGCCGGCTCCTGCATCGACGTTGGACTGATCCTCGGCGCCGGACCCGTCACCGTTCGATCCATCCTCCGCCTCGTCGCCATTGGTGCGGCGACGGCCACGGCCCCCGCGACGGCGACGGCGCTTCTTCCTCGGCTGACCGTCCTCGTCCAGATCCGGCGCGGGGGCCGGTGCGCGTGCCGGGCCAGCACTCGATGCCGTGGCCGCAGGGACGATGGCCTCGTCCTCGTCCTCGTCCTCCTCGACCAGATCGGCATCGTCGATATCATCCATCAGCGACGCATCCATCGACACGGCGACAGACGCCACGGCGGTGATCTTGCGGGTTGCGGTCTTGAACTTCTCGACCTTGTAGTCGGGCACGATCATGCCTGGATCGGCCTCGATCCGGATCGCCATGCCGGTGCGCGCCTCGATCGCGTCAAGGTAGTCGCGCTTGTGGTTGATGAGGAAGTTGACGATGCCCGTGGGCGCGACAAGCAGCACCTCCTTGGAGCGACCGCGTGTCCCCTCCTCCTCCAACTGGCGCAGGATCGACAGCGCAAGGCTGTCGTCCGAGCGCACGAGGCCCGTGCCGTGGCAATGGTGGCAGGCCTGCGTCGTGGCCTCCAGCATGCCCGGCCGCAGGCGCTGGCGCGACATCTCCATCAGGCCGAAGGCCGAGATGCGGCCGACCTGGATGCGGGCACGGTCGGATTTCAGCTTGTCCTTGATGCGCTTTTCGACGGCGGCGTTGTTGCGGCGTTCGTCCATGTCGATGAAGTCGATCACGATCAGGCCCGCAAGGTCGCGCAGGCGCACCTGGCGCGCGACTTCCTCGGCGGCTTCGAGGTTGGTCTTGGTCGCCGTCTCCTCGATCGAGCCTTCCTTGGTGGCGCGGCCCGAGTTGACGTCGATGGCGACCAGCGCCTCGGTCACGCCGATGACGATGTAGCCGCCGGATTTCAACTGCACCGTCGGGTTGAACATGTCGCCGAGATAACCTTCGACCTTGTGCGCCGAGAAGATCGGCATCGGATCGGTCCACTGCTTCACGTTCTTGGCGTGGGACGGCATGATCATCTTCATGAATTCCTTGGCGTGGCGGTAGCCTGCCTCGCCCTCCACCAGCACCTCGTCGATGTCGCGGGTATACAGATCGCGGATCGTGCGGTGGATCAGGTCGCCTTCCTGGTAGATCGCGGCGGGCGCGATGGAATTCAGCGTCAGGGTGCGGACCTGTTCCCACTGGCGCTGGAGGTATTCGTAATCGCGCTTGATCTCGGTCTTGGTGCGCTGTGCACCCGCCGTCCGCACGATCAGGCCCGCGCCCTGCGGCACGTCGAGCGCCACGGCGATGTCCTTGAGCTTCTTGCGGTCGGCGGCGTTGGTGATCTTGCGCGAGATGCCGCCGCCGCGTGCGGTGTTGGGCATCAGGACGCAGTAGCGCCCGGCGAGGCTGAGGTAGGTGGTCAGCGCCGCGCCCTTGTTGCCGCGTTCTTCCTTGACGACCTGCACCAGCATGATCTGGCGGACCTTCACGACCTCCTGGATCTTGTATTTGCGGACGCGAGGCTTGCGCACCGGGCGGATGTCGTCCTCGGTATCGTCATCGGCCACGACCTCGGCAGTGGCGGTGGTGGCGTCGCCCACGTCCTCGACATCGTCGGAAGTGTCGCCTTCGGGTTCCTCGACCGGCGTGTCCTTCACCAGTTCCATCGGCGAAAGGCCTTCTTCGGAGGCATCATCGCCCTCGTCATCGAGGTCGATCACGTCCATGCCCGAGGCATCGCCCCGGGCGACGGCGTCGGTGTGGGTCTCTTCCGCCTGGGTCGCGCCGCGCCGGCTGCGGGAACGGCGGCGCTTGGGCTTCTCGGCCGCTTCCTCCTCGTCGCGGGCTTGCGCCTCGGCGAGTGCGCGTTCTTCGGCCAGCAAGGCCTCGCGATCCGCGACGGGGATCTGGTAGTAGTCGGGGTGGATCTCCGAGAACGCGAGAAACCCGTGCCGGTTTCCGCCGTAATCAATGAAGGCCGCCTGCAACGACGGTTCGACCCGCGTCACCTTTGCCAGATAGATATTTCCTGCGAGTTGCCGCTTGTTCAGCGACTCGAAGTCGAATTCCTCGACCTTGGTTCCATCTGCCACGACAACCCGGGTCTCCTCGGGGTGGGTGGCGTCGATGAGCATTTTCTTGGCCATGTTGTCCTTGCCCGCAACAGCCGGTCGTCGCCGGGCGGGGCAAGGCCCCGTTGCGCGGAAACGGTCGTGTTGCGTTGTGTTGTGAAAGCGATGGTCACGGGCTGGACGGCGCGGGCCCGGGGGCCCGCTGGGTGTTCCGTCTGTGCGCCGTGGCGGTGCATCGCGTTTGTCTCCGGCGGCACGGCCCTGAGGTCTTGCCACCCAATGATACCCTTCCCGGAAATGGGGGGGCGGTTCGGGATGGCCCTGCCTGCGGCAAACGCAAGCGGGGCCGAGTGACCTGCGGCCTCCCGAGGTGCGGCGTCATCGCGCGGCACGGCCCAGGCGGAGCAGAGAAACTGTCGACTGGCGATCTGCCAGTTTGGTCACATTAAAGGCTGGCCGCGTGGAAAGACAATGGGCAAACCGGCCAAGGTGCTCAGTTAAGCGCATCGGCCAGACTGTCGGGGACGCAACTGCAGGCATAGCTGAAGACATCTCGGCCCGTCATCGGACCAGAACGCGCGCAAAAAGGCTTGCGCAGCCGGGGGTCCGGGCGGATACGGCGCGGTGGATCAGCCCTTGGTTCCGTGCAGGGGGCGGTGCGGCGAAGGGGTCTGGCCAGTGTTCGAACACCAGCGGGGCGAATTGCGGATGCGCGCCGGGCGGCAGCGAGCCAGTGCCGACAATCCGGTGTCGGCGCGCGAAACGGCGGGCGCCAAGGCAGAACAGGGCCAGAAGCAGCAGCACCACACCGCCCCGGATCGCCAGCAGATCGCCCGTGCCGTCATCTGTCAGGACCATGACGTTGGCAAAGTAAATCTTTCCTTTTCAGAGGATTAGACGGCGACGTTCACAGATAATCCGACCGGCTCAACCCGTATTTCGCCATCTTCTCGTTCAGCGTCCGGCGCGGCAGGCACAGTTCGTCCATCACTGACGCGATGGAGCCGCGATGCCGGCGCATGGTGTTGTCGATCAGCATCCGCTCGAACGCTTCCACGTATTCCTTCAGCGGCTTGCCTTCGCCGATTGCCTGCGGCGCGATCTGCGTATTGTCGGACATCAGCAACGAGGCGATGGAGCCCGACCCGCGCCGTTGTTGCAGGATCGCGCGTTCGGCGATGTTGATCAACTGGCGCACGTTGCCGGGCCAGGGCGCTTGCAGCAATTGCGCGGCCTCCTGCGCCGTGACCTGGGCCGCTTCGGTGCCGTATTCCTCGGAGAACTGTTCGCCGAAGCGGGTGAACAGCGTCAGGATGTCCTCGCCCCGCTGGCGCAGGGGCGGCAGGTCGATGCGCATGGCGGCAAGGCGGTAGAACAGGTCGGGCCGCAGCGCCCCTTCGCATTGCTCGGGTTCGGGCGCGTTGCAGATGGCGACGATGCGCGTTTCGGCGGGGGTGCCCTGTTCGTTGATGAAGGTCAGCAGGCGGGCTTGAAGCGCATGGCTCAGCGCCTCGATATCTTCCAGCACCAGGGTGCCGCCGCGCGCCTGTTCGACCAGCGGCTTGTCCTGTTCGTCGCCCACCGGTCCGAAGAGTTTTGCGGACAGCGTTTCCTCGTCATGGGCCGCGCAGGACAGCACCACGAAGGATTTCCCCGCGCGCGGCCCGACCGCGTGCAGCGCATGGGCCACCAGCGTCTTGCCGGTCCCCGTCTCGCCGGTGATGAGCACATGGCCATCGGCCTGCCCCAGATCGAGGATATCCTCGCGCAGGCGGTCCATCACGGGGCTGGAGCCGATCAGCTTGCGCATCAGCACGGTGCCGTCGGACAGTTCGCGGCGCAGGGCGCGGTTGTCCAGCGTCAGGCGGCGCTGCTGGCCGGCCCGCTTTGCCAGATCGGTCATCCGGTCGGGATTGAACGGCTTTTCGAGGAAATCGTAGGCGCCGATGCGCATCGCCTCGACCGCCATGGGCACGTCGCCATGGCCGGTGATCAGGATCACCGGGATGCCGCTATCGGTGCCCATCAGGCGTTTGAGGAAGGCCATGCCGTCCATGCCGGGCATCTTCACGTCCGTGATGACGACGCCGGGGAAATCCGCCCCGATGGCCTTCAGCGCCTCTTCCGCCGAGGAATAGGTTTCGGTGTCGAAGCCCGACAGGGCCAGCCACTGGCTGATCGACTGCCGCATGTCCTGCTCGTCATCCACAATCGCGATCTTCATGCCGCCCCTTGTCCTTCTCGTTTCACGGCGTCTTGGCCGTTGCTTCCAGCGCCGCAGGTCTGCGGCTGTTACGTCTTGCGCCGCAGGTCTGCGGCCGGTGCTTCCTGCGCCGCAGGTCTGCGGCAGTTCGGTCTATTCCGCCGCGGTGCTGCGACCCGAGACCTGACCCTGGGTCTGTGCAAGAGCCGGAAGCCGGACCTCGAAGACCGCCCCCGACCCTTCCCCGTTGCGCGCGGTCAGCCGCCCGCCGAGGTCGTTCACGATGCCAGACGAAATGGCGAGGCCAAGGCCCACCCCTTCTCCGGCTTTCTTGGTTGTGTAGAACGGCTCGAACAAGGCCTCCAGATCGTCAATTCCCGGACCGTTGTCCCGCACGGTCAGAACGACCTCGTCGCCCTCCACGATCATCAGGTCCAACTCGCGCCGGTCTGCGGCGCGCATCGCATCCAGCGCGTTGCGCAGCAGGTTGATGATGACCTGTTCCAGCCGCAGCCGATCCGCCAGCACCATCGCGGGCTTGCGCGGCAGGCTTTGGGTGATCTCCACCGTTTCGGTGCGCAATTGCGGCTCCATCATGGTCAGCGCGCTCTTCAGCGCGTCGCGCACGTCCACGGGTTCCAACGCGTCTCCGCCCTTGCGGGCATAGGATTTCAACTGCCTTGTGATCGCGCTCATCCGCTCGATCAGGTCGTCGATACGCTGGAAACTGGAGGCCGCTTCCTCGGTGCGCTTGCGCTGCAACAACAGGCGCGCGCCGGCGAGGTAGGTCTTCATCGCCGCCAGCGGCTGGTTCAGTTCGTGGGACACCGCCGCCGACATCTCGCCCAAGGCCGCAAGTTTCTGCGATTGCTGCAGGCTCAGTTCGGCTTCGGCGAGGGTCTTTTGCACCCTCTGACGCTCGGCGATTTCCCGCTGCAGCCTTGCGTTGAGACGGCGCAACTCCGCCGATTCCCGGGCCAGAACCGCCGTCTGCAACCGCGCCCGGCGGCTCAGAAGATAGAACGCGCCCGCCAGCAGCAGGGCGAATCCCATGATTTCGAGCGCGAGGACGCCATTCACCCGCTCTCGCACCGAGGTATAGGCCGTATAGCTGACGATCCGCCAGCCGCGGAACGGAATGCGGGTTTCCAGCCGGATCGTGGCGGCGCCGAAGAAATTCGGGCTGGGGTCCCCGAACGCCCATTCCCCCGTCGCCTCCAAGGCGCGCTGGATCGCGTTGCGCGGCGTGCGCAGAGCCATCGCCTCGGCTTCCGTCCGGCCGCGCCAGCGCGCTTCGGTGGACAGGATGATCTCGCCCTGCGAGTTGGTCAGGAACACCGCCTCGGACGTGCCGCGCCACCGCTCGACCAGCCGCGCGAGGTCGATTTCCACCAAGATCACCCCCAGCAGACCTTCACCATTCTCGATCCGACGCGAAAAGGTGAAATCGAAGCGCCCGGTCTCGGGTTCGTTGGAGGTGAACACGCTGTCCGCCGAACGCGCGGCCTCGACAAAAAAGGGATCGCTGTTGCGCAATTCGCTGATCCGCTGACGGTCGGTGGCGGCCACGACGCGGCCATTGCGGTCCAGCAGCAGGATGGAGGCCGCGCCGATATCCTCCACGTAGGAGATCAGGTATTGCGTCGTCGAGGTGTAGTCGTTGGACTCCAGTGACCGGATCAGCACCGGGTCGCGGCTCAGCAGCAGCGGCACGACCTGGTGACGCTGGATTTCCGAAATCACGGAGCCGGAATAGATCGCCAGACGGATCTCGGCGCGATTGCGCGTGGTTTCGGTGAACCGTTCCGTAAGCCAGATGTTGGATATCCAGATGATCGCGATTGCGGCCCCCAGAAACAGGGCCATGACCAGACGCAGCGCCCAAGGGCGCCAGATACCACGGCGGGGCCGGGGCGCGGGCCGCGGAGGGGGGCGGTCGGCAAGGCTCATGGCACGAGACTATGCCGGGACCGCCGACCGCTCAAGCGCCGCATCGTTGCGCCGGAGGTCAGGCCGCCACCAGCGCCTGCGCCAGCGACGCGAAAAGGGCCACGCCGTCGGTGCCGCCATGGACCGGATCCGCCGCCCTTTCGGGATGGGGCATCATGCCCATGACCCGACGATTGGCGCTGAGCACGCCCGCGATGTCCGCCCGGCTGCCGTTCGGGTTGTCGCGATAGGTGAAGGCGATGCGATCCTCCGCCCGCAGCGCGGCAAGGCCCGCGTCGTCGATCTGGTAATTGCCGTCATGATGCGCGATCGGGATCATGATCTGCGCGCCCGGCCCGTAGGCCGAGGTGAAGACGCTTTCAGTCGTCGCAACGATCAACGGTTCGACCCGGCAGATGAATTTCAGGCCCGAATTGCGCATCAGCACGCCCGGCAGAAGCCGCGTTTCACACAGCACCTGGAACCCGTTGCAGACCCCCAGCACATGCCCGCCACGGTCCGCGAACGCGGCCACCGCCCGCATGATCGGCGATTGCGCCGCGATCGCGCCGCAGCGCAGGTAATCGCCGTAGGAAAACCCGCCCGGCACACCGACCACGTCCAGCCCCTCGGGCAGGGCCGTGTCCTTGTGCCAGACCATCGCCACGTCGAACCCCGCAGTCCCGAACCCCTCGGCAAGGTCGCGGTCGCAGTTGGAGCCGGGAAAGACGATGACTGCCGCCTTCACGGCTGCATCTCCACCCGATAGCTTTCGATCACGGTGTTGGCGAGCAGCTTCTCGCACATCTCCGCCACCTGTGCCTCGGTGGTTTCGTCGTCGAGATCCATCTCGATCACCTTGCCCTGACGCACACCGGCCACGCCCGCGAACCCCATGGAGCCGAGGGCGGATCTTACCGCCTCGCCCTGCGGGTCCAGCACGCCCTGCTTCAACATCACCGTGACGATTGCCTTCATCGCCGCCCCCCCTGCTTCATCGTTCCACAAATACTCGACCTGCCCAACAGGGGCCCTTGGCGGGGCCCGTCAGTTGATCAGCGTCGGTTTCGTCACCCCGGTCGGACCCTGCGGCATCACACCCAGCCGCCGGGCGACTTCCGTGTAGGCATCGGCAAGATCGCCCAGATCGCGGCGGAACACGTCCTTGTCGAGCTTGCGGTTGGTGGCGATATCCCACAGGCGACACGAGTCGGGGCTGATCTCGTCGGCCACGATCAGGCGCATGAAATCGCCGTCCCAGATGCGCCCGATCTCGATCTTGAAATCGACCAGCTTTATACCGACGCCCAGCATCAGGCCGCTGAGGAAATCGTTCACCCGAAGCGCCAGCGCCACCATGTCGTCAAGGTCCTGCTGCGCGGCCCAGCCGAAGGCGATGATATGCTCCTCCGAGACCAGCGGATCGTGCAACGCGTCGTTCTTGAAGTAGAATTCCACGATCGGGCGCGGCAGGGGCGTGCCCTCCTCGATGCCGAGGCGCTTGCAGATGGAACCGGCGGCGATGTTGCGCACGACCACTTCCAGCGGAATGATCTCCACCGCGCGGATCAACTGCTCGCGCATGTTGATGCGCTTGATGAAGTGCGTCGGAACGCCGATATTGTTCAGACCGGTCATGAAGAATTCGGACAGCCGGTTGTTCAGCACACCCTTGCCGTCGATCTGCGCCTTCTTCGCGCCGTCGCCCGCCGAGGTGTCGTCCTTGAAATACTGGACCAGAGTGCCCGGCTCGGGGCCTTCATAGAGGATCTTGGCCTTGCCTTCATAGACCAGCTTGCGGCGCGCCATTTGCATCTTCCCGGAAATTGGTGCGGCCCGTGGGGGGCCGCGAAACTGGCTTGGCTATAGGTGAAAGCGCGTTGTGTCGCAAGCAGGCGCGGGCTTCGCGCCTTGCGGCCCACTGGCACGGGGGGCTAAAGTCCGGGAGATATCGGTTCAAAGCATAACGGAGCCCCGCGCATGTCCACCTTCGACGACCGCGAGAACGCATTCGAGAACAAGTTCGCCCATGACGCCGAGATGCAGTTCAGGGCCGAGGCCCGTCGCAACAAGCTGATGGGGCTGTGGGTGGCCGAGCACCTGGGCAAGTCGGCAGACGAGGCGGCCGAATACGCCAAGGCCGTCGTGAAGGCGGATTTCGAGGAAGCCGGTCACGAGGACGTCATGCGCAAGGTGCTGGGCGACCTGGGCGGGAAGATTCCCGAGGCGGACGTGCGGGCGAAATACATCGAACTGCTGACCGTCGCCAAGGCGCAGCTGATGACGGAGCTCTAGGGGCGTCGGGCTGGTCGAAGTCCCGAAAGCGTCATCACGCTGATTGACGCAACCGAACATGCTTGAGGTCGTCGGGCGGACCGAGAAGCTCGAACGTTTCGGCATATCGACCAAGAAACACCCGCCAGCATCCGGCGCCATGGTCCCGATTGATGAACCCGTGCTTCTTGTTCATGACCTGCCCGAGGTCTGCAATGGACATGCCGTTCGTCTTTCCGACCAACGGCGCGAGTTCGCCTTTCAGCGCTTCCAGTATCCGTTGCTCCCGATCCGGGCAGATGGAAATCTCGGCCGCCTGTAGCACATGGAACACATGGCATGCCTTTCTGAAAACCTGTGGCGTCTGCTGACCGCCCATTCCGATCACGTCGGTCCCGGTTTTGCGCAGTTTCCACGCGAGGTGGGCAAAGTCGCCGTCACAGGACGCTATGAAAACCACGCGTCCTTTTCCGGTGAGGGCAAATTCAAGGGCGTCGAGCCCGAGATGGAGGTCCGTGTTGTTTTTCTCGCGTTGACGGTCCATCGTGTCGTGAAGAACAACACCGTCACACCCGATCCAATCCTTGCGGTTCTCGAAATCGCCGTAGGCGCGACAGATGTCCAGGCGGGCAACATGGTTTGCCTGCTCGAGGATGATTGGCCAGAACTGCGCACCGACATTGTCGGCATCCACGAAAATGCCACCACGTGTATCGCTTGAAAAGACGGGGTCGAAGCGAGAGAACGTGTTCATGGTTGGATACTGACCGCCGATCGGGGCGGAAGTTTGACTGGATTCCCCAAGCCACATGAATTCCCCTCATCAAAATCATGCATATTTTGCGCCTTGCTCATCTCTGCCCTCGCCTGCATCGCTCGCAGGCGCGCGAAGCTCTGGCCTTTGCTCCATCGCAATCGAAGGTAGCCCTCAACCATGACCAACCCCCTCGCCCGCCTGCTCGAAACCCGCGACTGGCTTCTGGCCGATGGCGCGACCGGCACGACGCTGTTCAACATGGGCCTGCAATCGGGCGATGCACCCGAGATGTGGAACACGGAGCATCCCGACCGTATCCATGCGCTCTACAAAGGTGCGGTCGATGCGGGGTCGGACCTGTTTCTGACCAATTCCTTCGGCGGCACGGCGGCGCGGATGAAGCTGCACAATGCACAAGATCGCGTGTTCGAGCTGAACAAGGCCGCCGCCGAGATCGGGCGCGAGGTGGCCGATGCCGCCGGGCGCACGGTGATCGTTGCGGGCTCCGTCGGGCCGACGGGCGAGATCATGGCACCGATGGGAGCGCTGACCCACGAGCTTGCGGTCGAGATGTTCCACGAACAGGCCGAGGGGCTGAAGGCGGGCGGCGCCGATGTGCTGTGGGTCGAGACGATCAGCGCACCCGAGGAATACAAGGCCGCCGCTCAAGCCGCGAAGCTGGCCCGCATGCCGTGGTGCGGCACGATGAGCTTCGACACCGCCGGGCGCACCATGATGGGCATGACGTCCGAGGCGATGGCCGCGATGGTCGAACGGCTCGACCACAAGCCGCTGGCCTTCGGGGCGAATTGCGGCGTCGGCGCGTCGGACCTTTTGCGCACCGTGCTGGGGTTCATGGCCACCGGGACGGAGCGTCCGGTGATCGCCAAGGGCAATGCCGGCATCCCGAAATACGTGGACGGCCATATCCATTACGACGGCACGCCCGCCCTGATGGCCGACTACGCCTGCCTGGCGCGCGACAGCGGCGCCACGATCATCGGCGGCTGCTGCGGCACCACGCCCGATCACCTGCGCGCCATGCGCGCGGCGCTGGAGACGCGGGACAAGGGTCCGGCGCCCACGCTCGATGCCATTACGCAGGCGCTTGGCGGGTTCTCGTCCGAATCGGACGGCACCGATGGCGCGGGGCCGGTGCGCGCGGCGCGGCGGGGGCGGCGGCGGGGCTGACGCCCCGCGTCATAACCCGTAGATGCGGAACGACGCGATGAACGGCAGGTGGTCCGACACCTCGTCACGGAAGCGCGCGCGTCCCATGTCCATCGTCCAGTGCAGCGGGAACAGCCGCAGCGAGCCACGGATATAGGCCCGCCGCTTGATCGGCACGCGGCTGATCGCGTAGCCGTCCAGCAGGTTGGCAGGCCCGCCCGGCAGGATATGGGAAAACCGGTCCTGCAAATCCCAGCTGGACAGGAAATCCATGATGTCCTCGCCGCCGAGATGGTGAAAATTGCTGACATCCTGTCCCGGGATCATGTTGAAATCCCCCATCAGAAGCACCGTGTCGTCGCTTTGTCCGGGGGCGGTCTTGTAGGCGGCGATATAGGCGCCAATGGCCTTGCATTGCGCGTCGCGCAGGCGCTGTTGGGTCGCGCCACGGCCCGATTTCAGGTGCACGCCGATCAGGTGGGCCGAGAACTCGGCGATCCGGATATCCGCAGTCATTGCCTGCCGCCCCTTCTTTCGAGCGACCCCGGTGGCATCCGTCTCGACGTATTCCGATCCGTCCAGCAGTGCCAGATTGTCGACCTGCACGCCGGGTTTGTGAAGGATGCCGATATTCATGTCGTGGAACGGCTGCGGCAGGATCGCCGTGTGATAGGCCAGTCCCAGATGCGACAGCCCCTCGGACAGGCGGTCGATATAGGCCAGCGGCTTGACCTCCACCAGAACCACGACCTCGGCATCCAGGATCGCCAGGCCCTTGACCTGGTTGAGGAACCGCTCGTCATTGGAGGGCGTGAACTGCGCCAGGTTCCAGACGGCGATACGGGCGACGGCGTGATGAAATTCCATGGCGCGGGCCTTTCGTGCTGTGACGCTGACAGCACGGAGCCTAGCACGGGGACGCGACCCGCATGTGTCAAAACAGGCTGAGCTGATCGCCCCGTGCCAGCGGAGGCGCGAACAGGTCGGCGCGCAGCGGCGGCAGCGTGCCGTCCAGCCCCGCCGCACGGACGGCACGGGCGAAGCGCTGTTGCAGCAGGTCGGCCCAGACCCCCTCGCCCGTCATCCGCTTACCGAATTCGGCGTCGTAGTCCTTGCCGCCATGCATGTCCCGCAGCTTGGACATCACGCGGCCGACCCGGTCGGGATAATGTTCCGCCAGCCAATCCTGCCAAAGTGCCGAGACCTCCAGCGGCAGGCGCAGGGGGATCATGGAGGCGGCACGGGCCCCCGCATCGCGGGCGGCGGCGACGATCGCTTCCACCTCGTGATCGGTCAGCCCCGGCACGATGGGCGAGACCATGACGCGCACCGGCACCCCGGCCTTCGCCAGCCGCTCCACGCTGCGCAGGCGGCGGGCGGGGGATGGCACGCGCGGCTCCATCCGGCGCGCGAGATCCGATTGCAGCGTGGTGACGGAGATGCCGACACCGGCAAGCCCGTCCCCCGCCATGGGGCCGAGAATGTCGATATCCCGTTCCACCAGCGTGCCCTTGGTGGTGATGGTGACGGGGTGGCGAAAGGCCTGCAACACGTTGAGGATACCGCGCATGATGCGGGCCTCCCGCTCGATCGGTTGATAGGCGTCTGTGTTGGTGCCGATGGCGATGGGCGCGCAGCGATAGGACGGGCGGCGCAACTCCGCCTCCAGCACGGCGGGGGCATCGGGCTTCGCGATCAACCGCGTTTCGAAATCGAGCCCCGGCGACAGGCCCAGATAAGCGTGCGAGGGCCGCGCAAAGCAGTAGATGCAGCCATGCTCGCAACCGCGATAGGGGTTTATGGACCGGTCGAACGCGATATCGGGCGAGGTGTTGCGGGTGATCACCTTGCGCGGCACCTCGAAGCTTACCTCGGTGCGGAGCGGCGGCAGGTCGTCCTCCGTCGCCCAACCGTCATCCACGGCGACGCGGTCATGGCGTTCGAATCGGCCGGGCGCATTGGACAGCGCCGCGCGGCCTTTCGCGACCCTGTTGCCCGGGCTGGGGCTTGCGATGGATGGAGACGCGGTATTCATCTCATTTGAATAGAACAAAAGTGGAACAAAGGCAAGCAAGGTCGCCCCGCAGACCGCCCATGTCGCAATTCGCCATGTGCGGCCCTTGGAAAGGCCTAGGAAGGCTGAAACATACTGCCACGCGCATCGTGAACCGGCCCGCAGTCCGGCCCGCCAGGAGACCCGCACCAATGTCCGACGAAGACGAAATCATCCTTGCCGAGCTCGACGATGAGGAGCTTGTCGCGCAGATGTTCGACGACCTCTATGACGGTCTGAAGGACGAGATCTGCGAGGCGACAAACATCCTGCTGGAACGCGGTTGGGAACCCTATGACGTGCTGACCAAGGCGCTGGTCGGCGGCATGACCATTGTCGGCAACGACTTCCGCGATGGCATCCTGTTCGTCCCCGAGGTGCTGATGGCGGCCAATGCGATGAAGGGCGGCATGGCCATCCTCAAGCCGCTGTTGATCGAGACCGGCGCGCCTCGCGTCGGCAAGATGGTGATCGGCACCGTGAAGGGCGACATCCACGACATCGGCAAGAACCTTGTCGGCATGATGATGGAGGGCGCGGGCTTCGAGGTCGTCGATCTGGGCATCAACAACGCCGTCGACAAGTATCTCGAGGCTCTGGTGCGGGAAGAGGCGGACATTCTCGGCATGTCCGCGCTGCTGACCACGACGATGCCCTACATGAAGGTCGTGATCGACACGATGGTCGAACAGGGCATCCGCGACGATTACATCATCCTTGTCGGCGGCGCGCCCCTGAACGAGGAATTCGGCCGCGCCATCGGGGCGGACGCCTATTGCCGGGACGCCGCCGTGGCCGTGGAAACCGCAAAGACCTGGATCGCGCGCAAACACAACCAGATGGCCGCTGGCGCTTGAACGCCCGTTTGTCAGGCCCGTTTGTCAGGCCCGTTTGTCAGGCCCGTTTGCCAGGATAAACCCCGCGCGAGGCCGCCCCTCGCGCGGTATTTTCTTTGTCCGGGAGGGGCCGCGATGACCCGGATCATCACCGCCGGGCCGCCGGACGCGGACCTGTTCCAGACCGTCCATGACGACGTGTTCGACGGACCGATCCGGGCCGACTGGCTGCACGATTACCTCGACGATCCACGACAGCATATCCTTCTGGCGCTGGACGGCGCGCAGGTGGTCGCGATGTGCTCGGGCGCGCATCACCACCACCCCGACAAGCCCCGGCACATGTGGATCAACGAACTTGGCGTCGCCGGGCCATGGCGCAGGCAGGGGATCGCCACGCGGCTGATCGCGGCCCTGTGCGATCATGCGCGCGCGCTGGAGTGCACCGAGATCTGGGTCGTCGCCGACCCGACGGAGGAGGCCGAGGGCTTCTACACCTCCCTCGGCTGGCCACGCACCGGCGAGCGGCTGGCGATGTTCGCCACACCGCTCTAGCTCTTGTCTTCGCCGCACAACGCGGGCTTACCTGCCCGCATGAGCGCCCTGCCCCGCCCCGCCACGATGCCCCCCCGCGACCTGTTGCTGGTGGCGCTGGTCATCATGGCCTGGGGGTCGAATTTCAGCGCGATGAAGCTGGTGCTGGAGGACCTGCCGCCCTTCCTGTTCGTAGGACTGCGCTTCGCGATCCTGATCCCGCTGATCGCCGTCTTCCCGCGTCCCGCATCGTGGCGGGCGATCCTGACCATCGGCGTGCTGGTGAACATGGGGCAGTTCACCTTCCTGTTCTCGGCCATGCGGGCGGATGTGACGGCGGGGCTGGCCTCGCTGATCCTGCAAAGCCAGGCGCCCCTGACGATCCTGCTGGCGGCGGTCTTTTTCCGCGAGCGGGTGACGCCCGTCCAGATCGCGGGGATCGGGCTGGCCTGTCTGGGGTTGGCGGGATTCGGGCTGGCGGGGGGCGGGAACGTCACGCTGATCGGGCTGGCGCTGGTCCTGTGCGGGGCGTTGTCCTGGGCCTGCGGCAATCTCGTGTTCCGCCGCCTGCCCGGCGTGAACATGCCCGCCCTGTTCATCTGGGCCAGCCTTGTGCCGCCGCTGCCCATGCTGGCGCTGTCGGTGGCTTTCGAGGGGCCCGCGCCCTTCGCCACCATCGCCGCGATGGACCTGACCGGCTGGGGCGGGGTGGTCTACGTCGCCATCGTCTCGACCATTCTGGGGTATTCGATCTGGGGCGCGCTGCTGTCGCGCCATCCGGCGGCGATGGTCACGCCCTTCGCGCTTGGCATCCCGGTGGTGGGCATTGCGGTGGCGGCACTGGTGCTGGGGGAGCGTGTCGGCCCGTGGGAGGTCCTGTCGGGCGCGGTGATCCTTGCGGGCATCGCGCTGGCCGTGCTGGGGCCGCGCCTGCTGCGCCCGCGCTGATGCGCCGCGCTTGGCACCGCGCCGCCCCGCCCCATGTGCTTTGCGTGTGTATTCGGGAGACGTCGCAAATGCTGTCCATTCAAGCCAAGATCATCCTCGGCATCGTTGCCGCCGTCATTGTCGCTGCGGGACTGACCATATGGGTGATCCTGTCCCTCGGGAACGGGCCTCTGGCCACCCTGACGCCACTGGTGCTGTCGCTGCTGGTGATCCTCGTGTCCCGCAGCGCCTTCCGCGGGGGCAGTCACAGGGGCAATCACAGGGGCAGTCAGGCGGGCGAAGACAGGAGCAAAGACAGGGGCAAGCGCGAACCGCCGGAGTGACGGCCCGCCCTGCAATCCGCGCTCAGGCCGCGCGTCGCTCCAGCCAGACCACCGTGACGGCGGCGATGATGGCATAAATCACATGACCCACCAGCGCGACCCAGGTGATGGTGGTGAAGCCCAGGAAGAACGGCAGCCCCGCAACGGCGGTGACGCCGCCGATCGCGAAAACCCAAAGGCCGATCCCATAGAGCACGGATCCCGCGAACCAGTGCAGGCCCGGCAAGACACGGCCAAGGATCGGCCGCGCGACGAAAAGCCAGCCCACCGGATAGGCGATCAGCCCCACGAGCAGCAGATGCATCAGGTTGCCCCAGGGCGCGCCGTTGGGCAGGCCGAGGGCGCCCAGAAGCGAGCGCGCGAGACCAACGGGGGCAAGGTTGCCGATCCCGAGCAGCGGGGCCACGACCTGCCCCCAGATGTCGAAAGCGACGGTGCCTGCGGCGCCGGACAGCAGCATCAGCGCAAGGGTCTCGGACGTGATGGCCGGAAAACCGGCGGTGCGGGAGTTGATGGAGAGGGTTGCCATGATGTCTTGTCCCTTGTGTAAGGTGTCGGAGATGAGGTTGCGATCGTCCCTTGATGGCGCGAGCCTTCTGTCGGAAAAGACCTCCGCTCAAGTGACGGCTGCGTGAGCGCACGGCCCTGTGAAAGCTGTTTCAATGCACATCAGCGACGACCAGCTTCTGGAGAGTGGCATGAGCGCACCGAAGAGGGGGCGCATCCTGCTGCTGGCCTGCGGCGCACTGGCGCACGAGGTGCTGGCGCTGATCCGGATGAACGGATGGTCCCATCTGGACCTGCACTGCCTGCCCGCGATCCTGCACAACACGCCCGACGCGATCCCCGACGCGGTTGAAGCCGCGGTGGTGGCGCGGCGCGATGATTACGAGCAGGTTTTCGTGCTCTATGCCGATTGCGGAACGGGTGGATTGTTACAGGCCCGCTGCGCCGCGTTGGGGGTGGAGATGCTGGAAGGCCCCCATTGCTATTCGTTTTTCGAGGGCAATTCCGAATTTGGCCGGCGCGACGAGATGACCTGCTTCTACCTGACAGATTTCCTGGTCAAGCAGTTCGACGCCTTCGTCACCCGGCCCTTGGGATTGGACAGGTTCCCGGAATTGCGCGAGGTCTATTTCGGCAATTACACCACGCTGGTCTATCAGGCGCAGGTCGATGACCCGACGCTGACGGAAAAAGCGCGGGGCCATGCCGAGGCACTGGGGCTGGCTTTCGAGCGGCGGTTTACCGGCTATGGCGATCTGGAGGTGGCGCTGGCGCGACTGTAGGGCACCTTCTGCGCGCGGCCTGCCATCTTGGCGCGGGCATGCGGCACGGCACGGGGCGCAGATCGCCAGCGTGCGGCGTCCGGGGCGAGGCCGGAGGGGGGCGCTGCCCCCGGCCTTCGGCCTCCCCCGGAGGTTTTGGGCCAAGATGAAATCAGGGCCGGTCAGGCGCCTCAATGGTTGTCGCGGGGCAGATCGTGGGCGATGCGCCGGTAGGCGGTGGCCAGTTCCAGGCAGCCGCCCTCGGCCAGTTGACCCACGGTCTTGCGGTAAAGCTCCTGCCACGGGGTCTGGTGGGGCAGATCGGGCGGCGTCCACGCGGCCTTGCGGGCGGCCCATTCGGCCTCCGGCACCAGCGCGTCGAGCGTTCCCGCGTTCAGGTCGAGCCGCACCCGATCCCCGGTCTGAAGAAAGGCAAGCCCGCCGCCAACCGCCGCCTCCGGCGAGGCGTTGAGGATCGACGGGCTCTCGGAGGTGCCCGACTGGCGACCGTCTCCGACAGTAGGCAGGTGCTTGATCCCGTCCCTGATCAGCGCATCGGGTGGCTGCATGTTCACCACTTCGGCCGAGCCGGGATAACCGACGCAGCCGACGCCGCGGATGAACAGCATGGTTTTCGCATCTATGGCGAGGGAAGGATCGTTGATGCGGTCGTGATAGTCCTCCGGCCCCTCGAACACCACGGCGCGGCCCTCGAAGGTGCCATCCCGAAGGTAGCGGGCGCGGAAATCGGCGGAAATCACGGAGGTCTTCATCAGGGCGCTGTCGAAGAGGTTGCCCGACAGCACCGCAAACCCCGCCGCCTCGCGCATCGGGTTGGAGACCGGCCGGATCACGTCCCCGTCCCGGCTGCGCGCCCCCGCCAAAGCCTCCGCCAGCGGCTTGCCCGAGGCGGTCATGACGCCGCCGTCCAGCAGCCCCTCGGCGAGCAATTCCCCCATCACCGCCGGCACCCCGCCCGCGCGGAAGAAGCTTTCGCCCAGGTATTCACCCGCAGGCTGCATGTTGACCAGCAGCGGCAGAGCATGGCCGACCGTCTCCCAATCCGTCACATGCAGCGCCACACCCGCGTGCCGCGCCAGCGCCTGCAGATGCGGCGGCGCGTTGGTGGAGCCACCGATGGCGGTGTTCACCTTGATCGCGTTCTCGAAGGCCGCGCGCGTCAGGATGTCGGAGGGCTTCAGGTCTTCCTCCACCATCTCCACCGCACGGCGTCCGGTCAGGTAGGCCATCTCCATCCGCTCGCGGAACGGCGCCGGAATGGCGGCAGCACCGGGCAGGGTCATGCCCAAGGCCTCGGCCAGCGCGTTCATCGTGGAGGCGGTGCCCATCGTGTTGCAATGCCCAAGCGACGGCGACGAGGCGCAGGCCATCTGCATGAATTCCTCGTAATCGATCTCCCCCGTGGCCAGCAGCCGCCGCCCCTCCCAGATCGCCGTGCCCGACCCCGCGCGCTTGCCCTTGTGCCAGCCATCCAGCATCGGCCCGCCATTGAGCGCAATCGCAGGCAGATCCACCGTCGCCGCCCCCATCAGCATCGCGGGCGTGGTCTTGTCGCAGCCCGTCGTCAGCACCACGCCGTCGATCGGGTAGCCGTGCAGCACCTCCACCAGCGACAGATATTGCAGGTTGCGATCAAGCGCCGCCGTAGGCCGCTTGCCCGTTTCCTGGATCGGATGCACCGGGAACTCCAACGGAATGCCGCCCGCGTCGCGGACGCCCGCCTTGATCCGGTCCATCAGGAACACGTGGATCTTGTTGCACGGCACCAGGTCGCTACCCGTCTGCGCAATGCCCACGATCGGCTTGTTCGCCTGCAACTCCCCCCGCGTGAACGCCTGGTTCTGGTAGCGCTCCAGATAGAGCGCGGTCATGCCCGGATTGTTGGGATTGTCGAACCACTCCTGGGACCGGTAACGACGGTTGGCGCGGGTGTTGGACATGGTGTGTTCCATTATGTGAAACTGTGGGCCGTATTCTGAAACCATCCTATCCTGAAGCCGCCCGCTGCCTCAAGCACTCCCCTTGCCCATTCATCTTGGCCGAAAAACTCGATCCGACGCGTCAACCGTGGGCCCCGGTCCGCGGCGCCGCACCCAGCCAATCCCGCGCGCCCGCGCCGGGTGACCGCAGGTCGCCCGGCGCCACGCCCAAAGACCGGATCGGGCCGCAGGCCCGGGACGATCGCGGGAGCGCCCCGGCTCCGGACCGCGAGGTCCTCTCAAATCAGGGGCAGCGCATCGCGGACAAGCGGTGACAGCGCGCTGTCGTCTTCCGCCGCGAAGGCCTTCAACTCGGCGCGCATCTCCGGCCCCCAGAAGTCCTTCAGATGCGCCGCGACCAGCTCTGCCTGGTCTCCGCCCGGCTGGGTGGCGAAGAAGCCCGCGATCTGATTGGCCATTCTGGTCAGTTTCTCATGCGACATCGGTCTGGCTCCGGATGATGCGATGCGGATGGGTGAAGGTGTCCAGCCTGCCGTCACGGGCGAAGGCGGCGATGGTCAGGCCCGCCGCATCGGCCATCCGCACGGCATGGGCGGTAGGGGCGGAGACGGCGACGAGGATCGGGCAGCGCGCCAACACCGTCTTCTGCACCATTTCGACCGACACTCGGCTGGTCAGCACCACTGCGCCTGCAGCCGGGTCGATGCCCGCCCGCAGCAGCCCTCCGATCAACTTGTCCAGCGCGTTGTGCCGCCCGACATCTTCGCGCGCCAGCACGATACCCGCGTCGGGCCCCTGCCCCGGCAACAGGAAGCCCGCCGCATGGACCGCCTTCGTCAGGTCATGCAGGGGCTGGTGCCCGCGCAGCAGGTCCGGGCCGCTGGCGGCCTCGGCATGCCCGATCTCGCCACCCTGGGGCAGCACCGGCAATTCGCGCAGCGCCTGTTCCAGCGACTCGATCCCGCAGAGCCCACAACCCACCGGCCCCAGCAACGCGCGCCTGCGCGCACCCAGTGCCTCGGCAACGGCATCGGGCACCCAAAGCCGCGCTTCGATGCCGGACCCGAGGTCCATGATCTCCAAACGCTCGATCTGGTCGGGCCGCGCGAGGCCTTCGGTGAACCCGAAGCCGACCGCGAAATCCTCCAGATCGGCGGGGGTGCACATCATCACCGCCTGCGTCGAGCCATTGACTGTCACCGCCACCGGTACCTCGTCGGGAAGGCTCCGCGCCACCTCGCGCGTGCCTTCCGGCCCCATCGCCATCGCCCCGATGGAGAAGACCGGCCTCATTCCGCCGCCGGCAGAATGCGCCGCGACTGCCCGGCTTGCTCGTTGTAGTCCCGCTGCCACTGCGTCGGGCCGTTCGACAGCCCCACCTGCACCGCTGTCACCTTGTATTCCGGGCAATTCGTGGCCCAGTCGCTGAAGTCGGTGGTGATGACATTGGCCTGCGTGTCCGGGTGGTGGAAGGTGGTGTAGACCACGCCGGGCACCACGCGGTCGGTCAGGGTCGCGCGCAGACTGGTCTCGCCAGCACGAGAGGCCAGCTTGACCCAATCGCCCTCCTTGATGCCCCGCACTTCCGCGTCATGGGGGTGGATCTCCAGCACGTCCTGATCATGCCAGACAACGTTATCCGTCCGCCGCGTCTGCGCGCCGACATTGTATTGCGACAGGATGCGCCCCGTGGTCAGAAGCAACGGGAAGCGCGGCCCGGTGCGTTCGTCGGTGGGGATGTATTCCGTCACGATGAACCGCCCCTTGCCGCGCACGAACCCGTCCACATGCATGATGGGTGAGCCATCGGGCGCCGCGTCGTTGCAGGGCCACTGGACGGAGCCACGCTGCTCCAGCATGGCATAGTTCACATTGGCGAACCCCGGCGTCGTCTCGGCGATCTCGTCCATGATCTGGCTCGGATGGGTATAGTCCCAATCGGCCCCCATGGCGTTCGCCAGCATCTGCGTGATCTCCCAATCGGCATAGCCGTTGCGCGGCTTCATCACCTCGCGCACGCGGTTGATGCGGCGCTCGGCATTGGTGAAGGTCCCGTCCTTCTCCAGGAAGGTCGATCCCGGCAGGAAGACATGGGCGTAATTCGCCGTTTCGTTCAGGAACAGGTCGTGGACGATGACACACTCCATCGCCGCCAGCCCCGCTGCGACGTGGCGCGTATCGGGATCGGATTGCAGGATATCCTCGCCCTGGCAATACAGGCCCTTGAAGCTGCCCGATACCGCCGCATCGAGCATGTTCGGAATGCGCAGGCCCGGCTCCGGGTCGATCTCCACGCCCCAGCGGTTCCCGAAGATGGCACGCACGTCGTCGCCCTTCACGTGGCGATAGCCGGGCAGTTCATGCGGGAACGACCCCATGTCGCAGGCGCCCTGCACGTTGTTCTGCCCACGCAGCGGGTTCACCCCCACGCCCTCGCGGCCCAGATTGCCGGTCAGCATGGCCAGGTTCGCGATCCCCATGACGGTGGTGGAGCCCTGGGAATGTTCCGTCACCCCCAGCCCGTAATAGATCGAGCCATTGCCGCCCGTGGCGTAGAGCCGCGCCGCCTTGCGCAAGTCCTCCGCAGGAACCCCGGTCAGCGCCTCGGTCATCTCGGGCGAATGGCGCACGTCACCGATGAACTCGGCATATTCGGTGAACTCGTCCCAATCGCAGCGGTCGCGGATGAACTGCTCGTCGTAAAGCGTCTCGTCCACGATCACATGGGCCAGCGCCGAGACCACGGCCACGTTGGTGCCAGGACGCAGCGCCAGGTGATGCGCCGCCTCGATATGTGCCGAACGCACGATATCCGTGCGGCGCGGGTCGATCACGATCAGCTTTGCGCCCTGCCGCAAGCGCTTCTTAAGACGACTGGCGAAAACCGGGTGCCCGTCGGTCGGGTTCGCCCCGATGATGACGGCCACGTCCGTGTGCATGACGCTATCGAAATTCTGCGTCCCGGCGCTGGTCCCGAAGGTCTGGCCCAACCCGTAGCCGGTGGGCGAATGGCACACCCTTGCACAGGTGTCGGTGTTGTTGTTCAGGAACACGCCGCGCGCCAGTTTCTGGACCAGATAGGTCTCCTCGTTGGTGCACCGGCTCGACGTGATGACACCGATGGACTTGCGGCCATGTTTCTCCTGCAAGCCGCGCATCCGGTCGGCCGCGAAGCCGATCGCTTCCTCCCACGAGACTTCGCGCCACGGCTGGTCGATGCGGTCGCGGATCATCGGGTTCAGGATGCGGTCGGAATGGTTCGCATACCCCCATGCGAAGCGCCCCTTGACGCAGGAATGGCCCCGGTTCGCCGCGCCATTCTTGTAGGGCACCATGCGCACCAACTCGTCGCCATTCAGCTCCGCCTTGAACGAGCATCCGACGCCACAATAGGCGCAGGTCGTCACGACCGACCGCTGCGGCGTGCCCAGGTCGATAACGGATTTCTCCTGCAAGGTCGCCGTCGGGCAGGCCTGCACGCAGGCACCGCAACTCACGCAATCCGACGCCATGAAGTCGTCCAGCGGGCCGCCGGCGGACACGCGGCTGTCAAAACCCCGGCCCTGGATGGTCAATGCGAAGGTGCCCTGCACGTCCTCGCAGGCCCGCACGCAGCGCGAACAGACGATGCATTTCGACGGATCATAGGTGAAATACGGGTTGCTCTCATCCTTCGGCATCCACTGCGGATTGGCCACGGCCCCCGCGCGCGCCGTGAAATGGTTCGCCAACCCGGCCCCTTCCGGTGCCTCGTAGCGCACGTCGCGCAGGCCGACGACGCCCGCCATGTCTTGCAACTCGCAATCGCCGTTCGCCGCGCAGGTCAGGCAATCCAGCGGATGGTCCGAGATATAAAGCTCCATTACCCCCTTGCGGATTTTCTTCACCTTCGAGGATTGCGTGTGCACCACCATGCCCGGCGCCACCGGCGTCGTGCAGGACGACGGCGTGCCCCGCCGCCCCTCGATCTCCACCACGCAAAGGCGGCAAGACCCGAATGCCTCAACCGAATCCGTCGCGCAGAGCTTCGGGATCGACAATCCGATCTCGGCGGCGGCGCGCATCACGCTCGTGCCCTCGGGCACCGTCACCTCGAACCCGTCCACCGTCAGCGTCACCGGCGCACCTGCCTTCGCAGGCGTGCCGAAATCACGGTCATCCAGCCGATCGGAGGGGATAATGAAGTCTCTCATCGCGCAACGCTCCGTTGTTCATCTTGGCCGAAAACTCTGGGGGTCTGGGGGCAAAGCCCCCAGCCGGTCGACGCGCGAAGCGCGGCGAAAACCCTGGGGGCCCGCTTCATTCCGCCGCCGCCCGCGCGCCGGTGAATTCCTCGGGGAACTGCTCCAGCGCGCTCAGCACCGGGAACGGCGTGAAGCCGCCCAGCGCGCAGAGCGAGCCGTCCTTCATCGTCTCGCACAAATCGACCAGCAGCGGGATCGCGCGCGCGTCGCCCTGCGCGATCCGCTCGATGGTCTCGACGCCGCGCACCGCGCCGATGCGGCAGGGCGTGCATTTCCCGCAGGACTCGATAGCGCAGAACTCCATCGCGAAGCGCGCCATTGCAACCATGTCCGCGCTGTCGTCGAACACCACGACACCCGCATGGCCGATCAACCCGCCCGCCCCGTCGAAGGGCTCATAGGCGAAGGGCGTATCGAACTTGGCAGGCGCGAAATAGGCCCCGAGAGGCCCGCCCACCTGCACCGCCTTCACCGGACGGCCAGACGCAGTGCCGCCGCCGATCTGGTTGACCAATTCCCCCAGCGGCATCCCGAACGCGGTCTCGAACAGCCCGCCGAACTTCACGTTCCCGGCAATCTGGATCGGCATCGTGCCCTTGGACCGGCCAAGCCCGAAGCCCGCGTAATGCGCCGCACCCTTCTCGAAGATCACCGGCACCGTCGCCAGCGAGATCACGTTGTTGACCACCGTGGGCCGACCAAGAAAGCCCTCCAGTGCCGGCAGCGGCGGCTTGGCGCGCACCACGCCGCGTTTGCCCTCAAGGCTGTTGAGCAAGCTGGTCTCTTCGCCGCAGACATAGGCCCCGGCACCAACGCGCACCTCGATATCAAATTCATGTGATGAATGAAGAACGCGCCCCAAAATGTTGTTTTTACGAACGATCTCTACCGCTTCTCTCATCACCTCGATCGCATCGGGATATTCGCTCCGGAGGTAGACATACCCCTTCGTGGCCCCGACACCGAGGCCCGCGATCACCATGCCCTCGATCAGGCTGAACGGATCGCCTTCCATGATCATCCGGTCGGCGAAGGTGCCGCTGTCGCCCTCGTCGGCGTTGCAGACGATGTATTTCCGCGAGCCGGAGGCCTGGCGCACCGTGTCCCACTTGATCCCCGTCGGGAACCCCGCCCCGCCACGGCCACGCAGGCCGCTTTCGGTCACTTCGGCCACGATGCTCTCGGCCGACATCTCCACCGCCCGGCGCAGGCCCGTCAGGCCACCATGGGCCTCATACTCTGCCAGCGACAGCGGGTCGATCACGCCGCAGCGCTGGAAGGTCAGACGGGTCTGGCGCGCGAAGAAGGGGATTTCCTCCACCGGGCCGAGGCATGCGGCGCTGCCGTCCAGGATCGCGGGCACATCCGCAGGGGTCGCGGCGCCATATCCGATACGGACCCCGTCGCGCTCGACCTCCACCAGCGGCTCCAGCCAGATCATCCCGCGCGATCCGTTCCGCACAACCTTGACGCCTGCCGCCGCGAAAGCCGCCGCCACGGCGTCCGCGCCAAGGGCCCTTGCAGCCGCATCGCGAGGAACCCAGACCTTCACCGGACGACCCTCACGGCCCTTCATGGAATGATCCTGCCAGTCTGTCATGCCGACACCTCCGCCACGAGATCCTCGGCGCTCGCCCGACCCCGGACGTGTCCGTTCACCATCGCCGCCGGACCGCAGGCGCACAGGCCGAGGCAATAGACCGGCTCTACCGTCACGCGACCATCTGCCGAGGTGCCGTGCCATTCGAGCCCCAGCATCGCCAGCACCTTGTCGGATAGTGCATTCGCGCCGACGGCCTGGCAGGCCTCCGCCCGGCAGATCTTGAGCACATGCCTGCCGGCCGGCGCGGACCGGAAGTCGTGGTAGAACGATATCACCCCGTGCAGTTCCGCCTGCGTGATGTTCAACGCGTCCGCGACGGGGGCGCGGGCAGCGTCGGGAATGCACCCGTAGGCGGCCTGCAAGTCGTGCAGAATCGGCAGCATCGGCCCCTCCAGATGCAGCTTCGCGCGGATGATCGCGCCGATATCGGCAGCGTCGGGAACGGCAGGGGGGTGGGGCATGGGGGCTCCGGGTTGGGTGGGGTCTGCGTGACTGGAGTTTGATTGGAAATCAATATCGTTATTTCGTTGGTCGATTGAATTCATCTATCGAACCGCGCGGCGCGGGCGGCGCCTGCACCCCGGCCTGCGCCATCGCCTTCGTCTGGGCAAGCAGCGCGGCCAGGACCGGCGTGTGCGGCTCCCGATAGGGTGCCACGAGGCCGACCACATGGTCGATGCCGCCGCTGATCTCGCGGATCACAAGCTCGGGCTTTCCGGCGCACAGGAACCGCGCCATGTCGCGCGGCAGGACGGTGATCCAGCCGCCCGCCTGCACATGGGCGGCGAGCACGACGGTGGAGTTGCTTTCCACCTGCGCCTCGGGGGCCACCCCGGCCTCCATGAAACATTCGTTGATGATGCGGCGGTTCTGCATGTTGGGCGTCAGCAGGCACAGACGCTCGCCCGCCAGATCGGCCCAGTCCACGCGGTCCTGCAACGCCAGATCGCTGTCGCGGTGGGCCACCACGGTCTGCACCTCGCGATAAAGGGGCTGTGTCGTCACGCGCCCCAGGGGCTCGTTGTCCAGATAGGACAGGCCGGCATCGGCCTCGAGGTTCTCCAGCATCGACAGGATCTCGATGGAGGTGCGGCTGAGGATGGTGAAGCGGATATTGGGATGGACGGCGGCAAACCGCGCGCTCAGATGCGCGGCCCAGGTCAGCGCGGTGGGAATGACGGCCAGCCGCACGATCCCCGACAGGCCATGGCGGGCGGTGCGCATCTCCGCGCGGAAACTGCGGGCATCGCTGACCAGTTGCCGCGCCCAAACCAGCGCGCGCTGCCCCTCGGGCGTCAGGCCGCCATACCGCGAGCCCCGGAAGATCAGTTGCACGCCCAACATCTCTTCCAGTTGCTTGATGCCGGTGGACAGCGTCGGCTGCGTCAGCCCGAGGCTTTCGGCCGCGCGGCCGAAATGGCCTTCCCGCGCGACGGCGATGAACATTTCGAGCTTGTGGATCATCTTTCAAGTATTCCGATCGTGGAGCGATATTTCAATCGGAAATCCCGATCGCTTTTCGCGCCCCGGCCCGACTGTGACATCCGTACACATCGCGTGCACATCCTGTACATACACTCGGCTCCCCATCATCCGCCCTATGGACAGAGAGCCGCGCCGGAACATATTGCCGACCCATCGGGGCGACAGGGCGGGACATGACCGAACAGGCCGAACAGACCGGACGGACCGGACAGACCGGACGGACCGGACACCGGACGGAGCGCGCGGGGCGCAACTGGGCCATGGCGGTGCTGGCCATCGTGCTGACCGCGCTGGCGGCCTTCGGCGCGCGCGACCTGCATGTGCAGGCCGATATCGTCGGCGCGCTGTCGGGCAACAGCGCGGGCTTCCGCGCCTATGCCGAGTTCCAAGACCGCTTCGCACTGGGCCGCGCCGACGAGGCGCTGCTGATCCGCGCCCCCGACCTTGCCGATCCGGCCGCGTTCGAGGCGTTGGAGACCCTGATCCTGGACCTGCAATTCACCGATGGCGTGGCGGAGGTGGTCAGCCTGTTCTCCCTGCCCGCCCCCGGCAGCACGACGCCGTTGATCCTGTCCGATCCCGAGGCGCCCCTGCCCGAGCGCTTCGCCACGTTCCGCGCCGCCGGACCCGCCGCCACGGCCCTTGTCAGCGCCGACCGGTCGGCCGCGCTGCTGCATGTCATCGCCACGCCCGAGGCCGCGCCGGGCGACATCGCCGCCGCCCTGCCCGAACTTGCCGCCGCCGCCGCCGCCGCCACCACCGGGCCGCCGCTGTCGGTGGTCGCCGTGGGACAGGGCGCGGTGGAGCGCCAGATCTCGCGCGCGCTGATCCGCGACCAGATCGTGGTGACGCCACTGGCCATCGCGATCTGCATCCTTGCGGGGGCGCTGATCCTGCGGTCGTTGCGCGCGGTGCTGGTCTGCGCCGCGCCCGCGATCTGCGGCGTGATCTGGTTCATGGGGCTGCTGGGCTGGACCGGCACCGCGCTGGACCCCTGGCTTGCGACGCTGCCGACGCTGGTGATGGTGCTGGCCTTCGCCGACACGCTGCACCTGTTTTATGCCAGCCGCGAGGCGGGCGGCCTGCGCGCCGCGATCCGCGACGTGCTGCCGGCGGCGTTCATGACCTCGCTGACCTCGGCGCTGGCGCTGGCGAGCTTCGCCCAGGCGGGCGCGGATGCGCTGTGGGGGCTGGCGATCTGGGGGCCGGTGGCGGTGTTCTGCGGCTTTGCCGCGGTCGCCATGCTGTTCCCGCTGCTGTCGCATCTGCTGCTGCGCGAGGCGCAGCCCGCACCGGCGGGCTTCGCGCTGGCGCTGTCCCCGGCGCGGCGGGGCCTGCTTCATCCGCGCGCCATGGGGATCGCCGCGGCGCTGGTGGGGCTGGCCCTGCTGCCCGCACTGAACCGGGCGGAGCCGGAATTCTCGTTCTCGGAACATATCCGCGCGACCAGCCCGCTGGGGCAGGACATGGCCTATCTGGAGGCCGAGGGGCTGGGCTCGGCCAGCCTGTTCGTGGTGATCGACGATGCCGACGGCACCCCCGGTCTGTCCGAGGCCGATGCCCCCCGGCTGGCGGCGGTGGCCGACGCGGTGCTGGGCGGCGCCGCGATGGCCCCGCAGGGGGGCGTGCCGCAGGGGGAGGTGCCACAGGTGCCCGAGCGGTTTCGCGCCGGGGACGGGCTGGCGGTGGCGCTGCCGGTGCTGGTGCCGCTGGGCGTGGGGCCCGATGCCTTCGCGCGGGAGATCGCCGCGCTGCGCGGGGCGCTGGACGCGGCCGGTCTGGCCGATGTCACGCGGCTGGCCGGACAATCGCTGCTGGGCCACGAGGTGGTGCCCGAAACCGTCGCCGCGATGCGCCTGTCCTTCTACGTGGCGCTGGCCGCGATTGCGGTCGTGGTGGCGGTGTCGCAGCGCTCGCTGGTCCTGGCGCTGCTGGCCACCGCGATCAGCGCCCTGCCGATGCTGGCCATCGAGGCGGCGCTGGTGCTGAGCGGTCAGGGCATGACGATGACCGTCGCCTTCGCCCTGACGGTGGCCTTCGGGATCGCGGTGGATGACACGATCCATTACCTCAACCGCTGGCGTCTGGCGCGCGGCACGCCCGACCGGCGGCTGGCCGAGGCGCTGGCCCATGCCGGGCCGCCGATGGTGGCCACCACGCTGCTGATGGCGTTGGGCTTCGGCGCGACAATGTTCAGCGCCACGGCGAGTTTGCCCCAGTTCGGCATCTATGTGATGCTGGCGCTGGTCATGGCGCTGATCGCCGACCTGTTGTTCCTGCCCGCCCTGATCCGATTGGGACGCCGATGATGCGAGTATTGAAGCCGATATGTGCCTGTGTCGCGCTGGCCTGCGGCCTGCCTTCGGGCGCGGGGGCCGAGGTGCCGGGCTGGTTGCAGGGCGACTGGGCGACCAATGCGCGGCTGACCGCGCCGGACGGGGCGCAACTGCGCATCCGCTGCACCTTGCAGGCCGCCGCGGAAGGCGCGCAGGACTGGGCGGGCGTGTTGGGATGCGCCACGGTGCAGGGCCGGTTCGAGGGGCGGTGGACCGTGGCCTTGCAGGGCGCGGGCACCACCGGGCGGGTGGTGTTCTCGGGCGCGCAGGACGCGGAGTTGGCGCTTGCGGGAACGGCCGACGGCGCCCGCGTCGATTTGAGCGCGCAGGATGGGCAGGGCGTGGCCTTCACCCCCGGCCCCGGTGGTGCGCTGGTGGTGGAGATGCGCGCGCTGGGCCCCCAGCGCCTGACCGGCGCGCTGAGTTTCGAGCCGCGATAGGGGGCGGGCGAGCGGCGGGGCGGTTTGCGTCGGCCGGGCGGGGCAAGGAAGGAATGGTGCCCCCACACGGACTCGAACCGCGGACCCTCTGATTACAAATCAGATGCTCTACCAGCTGAGCTATAGGGGCAAACCGTGGCCCGCACGGTTCTGGCCACCGGACGGGGCGACCACACCCCGTCATATAAACCACGCCGCCCCAAGCGCAACGCCGAAAAACGACGCCATGGGCCGCGCCATGGGCCTCCTCGGGCGGCGCGCGGGACCGGGAGCGCCCCGTAGGGACAATTCGATCTACATTCGGTCATGCGGGCCTGTGGACCGGACGGGTCGCACACCGAAAATTAAGCTCCTGCCCCCTTGATGCACGCGATCCGGCCACTCCGCCGGACGTCAGTCTCCGAAGGATCCGCGTCATGCTTGGATTGAAGACCGTTCGCGGCAAGACCACCGTTGCCGTCATTGTCATCCTGCTGGTCGCCATGTCGGCCCTGACCGCCGTGCTGGCCGCAAACCAGAGACGCGCATTCGAAAGCGCCCGGAATGACCGGGTCGATGTCATGCTCAGCGTCCTGGGCTTCGACCTGAACACCAGGTTCGGCGCCGAAGGATTTTCCCGCTCTCTCGATGCCGGCGGCCGCCTTGTCGGCGCGACCATCCCGGCGATGCCCGCCTTCGCGCATCACGCGATCACCGATGCCTCGGCCGAGCAGACCTTCGGTGTCGTCTCGGTCCTGCACTGGGACGCGGCGCGGGAACGGTTCATCCGGATCAGCACCTCGGCGCTGTCGGCCTCGGGGGAGCGGGACATCGGCAGCGTCCTCGACGATCCCGCCGCCACGGCAATCCTGCGCGACGGGCACATTGCCCACACCACGGCCATGGTGGCGGGGACCGGCCATGAGCTGCGCCTGGTGCCCGTCTTCGGAGCCGACGGCAGCGTGATCGGCGCCCTCGAAGCGGGCGAGCGTCAATCCCATGTCGATACCCTGCTGGCGGACCTGCTGCGAACCAGCGTGCTGACCACGCTTGTGGCGGCGCTTCTGGCGGGGCTTGCCTTCGTCGCCTTCGTGCCCGTCGCCTTGCGCCCCATCCGGCGCGTGAGCGACGCCATGAGCCAGATCGGACAGGGCGTCTTCGACGTGCAGGTGCCGCACACGACCCTGCCCGACGCGACCGGCGCCATCGCCCGCAACCTGCAGAGCTTCGCGGTAGACCTGGCCGCTGCCGCCGCCACGCGGGAGATCCAGGAACGCACCCAGGACCAGGCCGCCCAGGCGGTCGAGGAACAGACGCGGGTCCAGGCCCGTGTCGTCGCGGAGATCTCCAGGGGCCTCGAACGGATGGCGCAGGGCGACCTGACCGGCCCGATCGACAGCACCGCCGCCAACCCCTTCCCGGCGCGCTATGACGGCCTGCGGCAAAGCTACAATGCGGCCATCGCGCAACTGGGCCAGGCGATGTCGGACATCCAGGGGGCTGCGGGCAGTGTCCGCACCCGCTCGGACGAGATCAACCGCGCCGCCGACGATCTCGCCAAGCGCGCCGAATCGCAAGCCGCGACGCTGGAACAATCGGTCGCGGCCCTGAACGAGTTGACCGCCAGCGTGCACCACGCCAGCGAACGCGCGGTGCGGGCCGAAACGGTCGGTCGCAACTCTCGCAAGGATGCCGAAGACGGCGCCCTGGTGATGGATCAGGCAATCGAGGCGATGGAGGAAATCGCCACCAGCAGCCAGGCCGTGACGCGCATCATCGACGTGATCGAGGGCATCGCCTTCCAGACCAACCTGCTGGCCCTGAACGCGGGCGTGGAGGCGGCGCGCGCGGGAGAGGCCGGGCGCGGCTTCGCGGTGGTCGCCACCGAGGTGCGGGCGCTCGCGCAGCGGGCCTCGGAATCCGCCCTTGAGATCAAGACGCTGATCAGCGCCAGTGCGGACCAGGTCACGGTCGGCAAGGAGCTTGTCAACAAGACCGGCGGGCGGCTCAAGGACATCCTCGGCCATGCAATCGAATTGCAGGAATTCGTCAGCGAGATCGCGGCAGGGGCGCGGGAACAATCCATCGGGCTGGACGAGATCACGCTGGGGATCAACCAGATGGATGGCGTGACCCAGCAGAACGCCGCCCTTGCGATCGAGGTCAACTCCGCCGCCGCCACCCTGATGGGCACGGCCAGCGGGCTGGTCTCGACACTGGAGTCCTTCCGCCTGACGGATGCCACGACCTTCGGCTCCATGATGGCGCAGCCCCGGTCGCAGCCCCGGTCGCAGGGCCAGCAGGCCGCCTGAGGACAGCGCCGACCGGTCGCCAAAGGACTGTTGCCCGAGAACTGACCGCCTGTGGACTGTTGCCCGAGGACTGACCGCCTGTGGACTGGATATTTGAAGGCTGGATATTTGCCGGCGGGCCGCCTGCCGGGGCAGCTGGCAGTCAGGCCCGGTGACGGGCGGGCAGGCACAGGCCCGGTGGCGGGCAGGCAGGCACAGGCCCGGTGGCGGGCAGGCAGGCACAGGCCCGGTGACGGGCGGGCAGGCACAGCCCCGGTGACGGGCGGGCAGGCACAGGCCCGGTGACGGGCGGGCAGGCACAGGCCCGGTGGCGGGCGGGCAGGCACAGTCCCGGTGGCGGGCTTGCAGGCACAGCCCCGGTGAC
>Ga0100398_1000509_pt1 | contig 35497 bp, 21 predicted proteins | sample CryGeymeta201522_FD_81568 | JGI IMG/M metagenome (GOLD analysis project Ga0100398, IMG submission 81568) | Groundwater microbial communities from Crystal Geyser aquifers in Utah, USA - Crystal Geyser metaG 2015-22 | ecosystem: Environmental > Aquatic > Deep subsurface > Groundwater | place: USA...
CCATGGGTTCAGCTCGATCCCCAGAAACTGGTGTGGGTCCACCGTGTGCCCGGCCAGCGACAGCGCGCCCTGCTCCTCACCCAGTTCGGCCAGAAGGGCAGTCACTTCTCCCTCAAGCCGCTTCATCAGCTCCAGCGCGACATACAGGAAATTGCCCGAGCCACAGGCCGGGTCCAGCACGCGGATTTCGCAAAGCTGGGCATGAAAGGCGCGCACAGTATCACGGGCCTGCTCCATCTGCCCCCCGTTCGCCAGGGTCATCGCCGCAGCCTGCACAATGCGCCAGTCGGCGCGCAGCGGGTCCATGATGGTGGGTACCACCAACCGTTCGACATAGGCGCGGGGCGTGTAATGCGCGCCCAGCTTGTGGCGCTGCCGCTTATCCAGCGCGCGTTCCAGCAAGGTGCCGAAAATGGCGGGTTCGACTTCGCGCCAGTCGCGGCTGGCGGCGTCGATCAGCAGCGAAAGCTGGATCTCCGACAGGGGCAAGGCGTCGGCCTCTTTGAACAGCCCGCCGTTGAACCGTTTCAGGTCGGTCATCAGGACGGGGGAAAAGCCCCCGGTGTTCATCGTTTCCCACAGAGCCTTGAGCGAAGGCGCGGCGTGTGCCGGTTGCCCGCGCAGGCGTTTGAGCATGTCGGAAAAGCTGTGATGCGGGATAAGGTCCACATCTTCGGCAAACATGGTGAACAGGCACCGCATCAGGAATCGAGCCACCACCTCGGGTTCATGGCCCTGCCCTTCGAAGGATTTGCCAAGCGCTGCCAGCCGGTCTGCGACTTCGCGCGTCACCTGTGCCGTGATTTTCGATGGGTCCAGCGCGTGCGGATCGGTCCATATCTGGCGCAGGCGGTCGCGGGTCTTGTCGTCGCGCAGGTCATCCATGGTGATGCGATAGCGGTTGCCGTCGGGGTATTGCGTGTAACCCTGCCCCTGCCCCGAGAAATCGGCATAGACTTCGATGACGTGCCCCACATCCACCACCAGCAGGAAGGGCGGCCAGCCATCGGTGCGCGACACGGCGCGAGCGTAGCCATCGGCCTGACTGCGGGCGCGCAGCATGGTGTCATCCCAGCCCCGCGTGCCGCGCGTGCCGTGCCCCTTGCGGGTGGCGCTTGGCAGGTCAGGCAAAAGGGCGGCTTGCCGGTCATCCTCGGGCTTGTCGGCCCCCACGCCCTGTTTCGCCTCCATCACGAAATGGCCGGCTCGGTACAGGTCGATGAAGCCGCGCGTCTTGCTGCCGGTGTGAATGAAGGTCACGGGGTGTTCGAAGCAATAGGAATTCGCACGTGTCGCCTCGGTCGCCGGGGCGGGTTTGGGCAGGTCCAGCACCTCGCACAGTTCGTTCGCAAAGGTCTGAAAGTTCGCACGTTCGCTGCCGCCCGAGCGTTCCCATCTTTCGATGAAGGCTTCAATTTCCACTGGAGACGCCCATTCTGATGTCAAGCAACCCCTCATCGATAGCGACAACAGGCGGACAAGTACAAATAATCATTGAGAATAGTGTCTTTTTTGAGGTCGGGTCTTGCCTCTCGGGTCAGGTACGGCTGACTTGGGCGGAAGTGAAGTGCCGGGAGCGGGTTTTGCAAAGTCGGGGCTGACCATCATGCCTCTGGGGCGCGACCCGGCCCGCAGCCGACCTTGCGTAAAGGTCCATTTCAAGGACTGATATTGCCAGTGGCAGGCATTGAAGGTGTCACTTGCGTAACAAAAAAGGGAGTGTTGCGTTGTGAAAACAGTGGAAAACGAAAAATGTTCATCTAGTGTGATCGAAGAGCCCAAGAGGGCGCCAGAAGAGTCGCTCCATTACCTTATAGCGACCGTCTATGGTGAACAGAACAAATCTCATAGCTTTGAAGGTAAATTCGAACCCGGCAACCGCCGAATCTGGAACGGACTGATGGGGCAAATCCTCTCCGATGAAGGTAAAAAAAATGTTGCGGAAGCTTTAGGCGTCGACGCTGAAGAACTGAATCCACTAAATCCTGATGAACGTCTCAGAGTAAAAACAAGGCTAGAGGGAACAAAATTTTCTATCGATGACATCCCCGGGAAAGAAAATACTGGTATGTTTTCAAGTATTAACTTTGGAAATATTAAATTTCAGAGGCCTCTACTTTTAAGCAAAAGATTCTTCCCGTCACATGCAATATTTTCCGGTACGATATTCTCCGACAACTTTTCAATCGAAAGTTCAGTGCTTCAATCCGGCCATTTTAATAAAACAGTATTCCTAAGAAACGCATATTTTCGAGGAACCAAGATGGGATCCATTGGAAACATATCAAACGCGTGTGAATTCATTAATTGTGAGTTTCGGCAACACGCAGAGTTCTCAGAAGCCACGTTGCGAAATGCAGATTTTACAAAGTCAATATTTCACACCTCTGCTCATTTTGAGAATACAATGTTTGTCTTAGGCTGCCCAAAGTTTTTTGAGGCAGAGCTTCCTGAAAATACGCTTTTTCCACTGAAATTGAGGAACTGGGGACTTCCGTTCACAAACTTCGACAGACAGGGAAACGCAACGGAATATGAGGAAAATGGCATCAATCGCGAGACAACCAAGTACTCGGCATTGAGGAAGCGCATGGAAGCGATCCAACGACCCGTGGAAGCCGGATTCTTTCTGCGAAGGGAGCTCAGCCTTCGATCAGAGCTTAAAGGTTGGGATGCCCTGCTGATAAAAACATATGGTATTCTCTCAGACTATGGCTATTCCGTTTGCAGGCCTGCTGCAGCACTCATTTTCACCATCTTAGTAGGGTCGGCAATATACGGAGGCTTTTTCGCGCAAGGTAGTGCAACTGATGCTAGACTGGAGAACTATTTCCTGTCAGGGATCGGGATGTCAGTCTCTGGCACATTTAGTTTCCTGGGGCTTGGACGCTTATTCTACAGCGAAACTCTTCAAAGCGCTCCATCGCCAGTTGCCTTCGTATATGGATTGCAGACGCTATCCGGTTTCTTATTCTCTTTCCTCCTCGGTCTGGGAGTAAGAAATCGTCTGCGGCTGAAGTAAATTTGCTGGCAGCCATTATAGCCTCAGTTGAACTTCCATCAGGTCGCTCGAACGTCAACTACTATCAATTTTGATATAATCAGAAATGGCTTACTATCCACTAATCTTGGCGAATAAATTCCTTATATTGAGGAAGAATGTCGACCTTGAGGTTACAAAACGACCGTGTCAGCTAAATCTGCAGCCAATGTCTGCCTCCGGCCCTCCCGGACCTTGAACCTGACGCGGCGAACGAACGCTTCCCGCCCTTGCTTAAGCCGTGTTTCTCACCGTTTGCAGCGCCGTGCATGAGCTTCTTGGAAGGGCTGAATGTGGCCCGCCACTGGACAGCTAGAAAGCAGCTACAGCCGGGGTCGGTCACATCTGGCTCCCGGTCGTGTTCAGGTTGAACATTGTTGAGGCGAGCGCGAAGTCACGGCAACCAATTCGACCTTGTGAACCGCCCGCACAGATAGCTATCCATGCCCACATCAACACCACATATTGAGTCACACCCGTCGCATATGGTACATCAACCACATCGTCGTGGATTATCATATGCCCCTCATCCCCAAGCACGAAGCATTCTGCCGCCAGTACCTCGTTGATTTCAACGGTACTCAGGCCGCTATCCGTGCAGGATACTCCCGCAAGACGGCATATTCCATCGCCTCGGCACTGCTGAAGCGGCCCGACATCCAGGACCGCCTCAACGTCCTCAAGGCCGAAACCGCCGCCCGCTTCGAGGCTGACGCAGACGATGTGATCCGCATGTGGTGGGAGACGGCCACCGCCGATCCGAACGAGCTGGTCCAGCACCGCATTGGTGCCTGCCGGTACTGTCACGGCTACATGCACCAGCACCAGTGGAAGACCGACCGCGAATTTCTGGACGCCCAGGCCGAATACGATGCGCGGCACCCACTCGCAAAGGAGGGTGAGGCCGAGCGCCTGCGCCCCTCCGAAGAGGTCAACCACGGCGGCTATGGATACCGGCACAACGCCCCGCCAAACCGCGAATGCCCCGAGTGCGCGGGCGAGGGCATCGGCTACGTCGTGATGCTGGACACCACCACGCTCTCGCCACAGGCGCGCTTGCTTTACAACGGGGTGAAGGAGACCCGTCAGGGCCGCGAGATGCTGATGGCAGACCGCCAGCGCGCCATCGAGCATGTCGCCCGTCGCCTCGGGCTGATGAAGGAGCAGGTCGAGGTCGAAGCCTCGTCCAGCTTCGCCATCCTGCTGCAACACATCCTGACCAGCGGCAGCGCAGCACCGATCGCCACCGCCCGCTCCATCCTGATCCCGCCCCCTGACAATGGAGAGGGCAAGGGATGACCATGGCGACCGCGATCCCGGTGTCGATGCCCACGCCCATCCGCATCACGCCCGCGCTCATCCCCCGGACGGAAGCGGAGCTGCTGATCTGCCTGACGTCCTGGGAATGGCGCATCTTCTCGGGCCAGCTCTACAAGATCATCATCAAGGGGGACGACGAGACCGACGATACCGTCATGCCGTTCATCCCCAACGGCGCCCAGCGCGATTTTCTCGGTGCGATCCACTATCGCAACGTGATCCTCAAGGCCCGTCAGTTGGGGTTCACCACGCTCATCGCGATCCTCTGGCTCGACCACGCGCTGTTCAACGCCAACCAGCGGTGCGGCATCATCGCCCAGACCCTAGATGACGCCACCGCGATCTTCGTGGACAAGGTGGTGTTCGCCTATGAGAACCTGCCGCCGTCGCTGCGCCACCGCTTCCCGCTCTCCCGGAAGAACACCAAGGAAATCCGATTCGGCCACAACAACAGCGCGGTGCGGGTTGCCGTCTCCATGCGTTCGGGCACCATCCACCGGCTCCACGTCTCGGAAATGGGCAAGATCGCCGCCAAGAGCCCCGACAAGGCGCTTGAGATCAAGACCGGCTCGCTCCCTGCCGTTCCGAAGACCGGCGTCGCCATCGTGGAATCGACCGCCGAGGGGATGGAAGGCGAGTTCTTCGACATGGCAACCCGGGCCGAGGCCCGCAGCCAGATACCGGCGCCCCTGACTATCGGCGAATTCGCGTTCCATTTCTTCCCCTGGCACACCAACCCCGAGTACGTCCTCGATCCCACCGGCGTCATCATCACCGAGGCGGACCACAGGTATTTCGCCAGGGTGGAGGTCGAGACCTGCCGCAAGCTCTCCTTGCCACAGCGCGCATGGTACGTCTCGCAGCGCGAGAACGGCTTTGCCGGCGACACCGAGACCATGTGGCGCGAGTTCCCTTCGACGTCGGACGAGTGCTGGCGCCGGTCTACCGAGGGCACCTACTTCGCCAAGCAACTGGCCCGTGCGCGCACCGAGGGCCGCATCACCATCGTGCCCCACATCGAACACCTGCCGGTCAACACCTTCTGGGACATCGGTGCAGGCGACGGCACGGCGATCTGGCTGCACCAGTATGTCGGCACCCAGCACCGCTTCATCGGCTTTCTTGAGGGCTGGGGCGAAGGCTATGCCCACTACATTCGCGATCTGCGCGCCACCAGGTACGTCTTCGGCGGCATGTTCTTGCCCCATGATGCCGAACAGGAGCGCCAGATGGCCGACAAGGTCGGCTCGCCCCTCTCTATCCTGACCGAGCTTGCCCCCGACTGGTCCTGGCACATCGTCCCCCGCGTCCAGACCCTGCAACACGGCATCGACATGACCCGGGCCGTCTTCGCCCAGCTCTGGTTCGATGAGACCGCGACGAAGGCCGGGCTCGACCACATCGCGCTATACAAGAAGAAATGGAACCGCTCGCAGGCCGCATGGTCCGACGAGCCGGAAAAGCTGACCGGCCACTCCGAGGCCGCCGACGCGCTGCGCCAGTTCGCCCAGGGGTTCGACCCGGCCCTGATCCACGCCCAGACCCGACCATCCCGCAAGCACCACCGTCATTTAGGAGGGGTCGTCCTATGACGTCCGACACCAAGACGACTCCGAAGCTCATGCTCGACCTGTCCCGGCGCATCGAGACGTTCCCCCACGGCGACATCACCGCAATCCTGACATGGACGCTGCACAACGCCCGCCCGGCGCTGGTGCTGATCCCGGCGCTCGCAATCCTGCACTTCGACCGCGTGACGCCCTGTATCGTGCCCCTTGAGTCGGCATGGGCATGGGACGAGGCCACCGGCGACGGCGCCCACTGCGCCGAGGTGTCCTTCTCGTTCGCCTGCGCGCTGGGGTTCGAGCCATCGCCCGGGATGCTGCTGCGCATCACCGGCATCATCCGCGACCATCTGGGCGACCTGATCCTAGCCCCTTCCATGCCCCGGCTCTACGATGACCGCATCGTCGCCGATGTGGTCATGCTCAACACTGAAACGGGCAAGATCACCGAAGCCGAGGTGATCGAGAATGTATGATCGCCCCGACGAAGCAAACACCACCGGCATCATGGACGGCGAGACCCGGCGAGACGATCCCCGCGACCGTGTCGGCGCGTCCAGCGCCCCCGCCGTGCTGGCCCGCAAGCCCGACCGCCTCGACACCGAGACCTTCCTTGACCTCCACCGCAACCTGCTGGGTCACTATGTCCGCGAGATCGACCGGCAGGGCGACAACCGCCGCCAGATGGCCCGCGACGAGGACTTCTACGACAACGACCCCTATACCGCCGAGGAAAAGGCGATCCTGGCAGCGCGCGGGCAGCTTGCCACCAACTTCAACGTCATCGCCACCACGCTGAACTGGGTGATCGGCACCGAGCGGCGCGGCCGCACGGATTACAAGATCCTGCCGCGCCGCAAGGAAGGCTCCCGGCAGGCCGAGCGCAAGTCTCAGCTCATGAAATACCTCTCGGACGCCAACCGCTCCGGGTTCGCCATCTCCAAGGCGTTCGAGGAACAGGTGAAGGCGGGACTGGGCTGGCTTGAGTCGGGATGGCAGGCCGACGACGAGGGCGAGCCGGTCTATGACCGCGCGGAGCCTTGGCGCAACATCCTGCACGACAGCATGGCGCAGGAGAACGACCTTTCGGACGCGCGCTATGTCTTCCGCTCCAAATGGATGGACCGCGACCTCGCCCAGGCATACTTCCCCGGCCGTGCCGCCGTGATCCGCCGCGCCACCTCCGCGACCTACGACTTCGGGGGCGTGTTTGACAGCTACGGCGACGACGCCATGGACAGCGCCGAACAGGAGGCGACGATGCTGGCCTCCCGGTCCTCCCCCGAGGCGTTCGGCGGCGAGCGCGAACGTGTCCGCATGATCGAGGCGTGGTTCCGCAAGCCCGCGCTGACCCGGATCATGGGGGGCGGCGACTTCTCCGGCGAAATCTTCGATGAATGGTCCGATGGCCACATGGCCGAGCTGGACAGTGGCCGCGCCGAAATGATCGAGCGCGTCAAGATGCGGACCTATGTGGGCATCATGACCACCTCCGGGCTCGTGACGGTGATGGAGTCGCCCTACCGACACAACCGCTTCCCGTTCACCCCGCTCTGGTGCTACCGCCGCGGCCGCGACGGGATGCCCTACGGGATGATCCGCGGCTTGCGCGACCTGCAGACCCACATCAACCGCTCCGCCGCCAAGGCCCAATACATCCTATCGACCAACAAGACGATCATGGACAAGGGCGCCGTGGACGATCTCGACCAGTACGAGGAAGAGGCCGCCCGTCCCGACGCCATCATCGTCGTCAATCCGGGCAAGCGGCTCGACATGAACGTCGACCGCGACCTTGCCCCTGCGCACCTCGACCTGATGTCGCGCATGATCCAGATGGTGCAGACCCAATCGGGCGTGACCGACGAAAACCTCGGGCGCAGCACCAACGCGACATCGGGCAAGGCCATCATCGCCCGGCAGGAGCAAGGTTCTCTCGCCACCGCCGCGATCTTCGACAACCTCAAGTTCGCCATGCAGGTCCACGGCGAAAAGATGCTCTCGCTGATGGAGCAGTTCTTCAATGAGCGTAAGCAGTTCCGCATCACCAACAGCCGGGGCACCCCCGAGTTCATCGACATCAACGACGGCATGCCGGAGAACACGATCACGCTCTCGAAGGCAGACTATGTGATTTCCGAGGACGACTGGAACGCGACCCACCGTCAGGCCCAGGTCGAAAGCCTGATGAACCTCGTGCGCGAGATCGCCCCCGGTGCCCCGCAAATCCTGATGCTCGTTCTCGACCTGCTGGTGGAAATGATGGACATCCCGTCCAAGGACGAGGTTGTGCGCCGCATCCGGCAGGCTACGGGGATGAAAGACCCCGACGCCGACCCGAATGAGCCGCCGTCCCCGGAAGAACAGGCGCAGATGCAGGCCAAGGCCGAAGAGGCCGCGATGGCGAAGCGCGGCGCCATGGCACAGATCGACAAGACCGAGGCCGAGGCCGCAGAGAAGCGGTCCCGCGCCGCCAAGGCCGACATCGATGCCGAGAAGCTGATCCAGTCCCTCGCCGGGCAGAACCTCGACACCCAGATCAAGGCGTTCGAAGCCGCGATCCATCTTCTGTCCGCGCCGCAGGTGGCCGAGGTGGGCGATGCCCTGCTGATCGGCGCCGGATATTCCGCAGCAGCCGCGAACGAGGCGATCATCTTGCAGGACATGGTCGCGCGCAGCACCAACGAGGCCGTGGCGCAGGCCATTGCCCCGCCGCCACCCCCGGAAGGCCAAATGCCCGGGCCGGAACAAGCGGGGCCCACACCCCCGCAGCAGCCTATGCCGCCTATGCCGCTCGAAGGGCAGATGCCATGAGCGATCCCGCGACCCATCCCGCACGCCCCATCCACCAAACAACAAGGACCGCTCAGATGAACGCGACCCCCCAGACCGAAGCCGATCCCGACGCCATCGAGGCGGCGACCATCCCGCTTGATGACGTCCCGACCGCCGTTGACGACGAGCTTCTGACCGACGACGAGCGCGCCGCGATGGCGGAAGGTGACGATACCGCCGACATGGTGGATGACAACGCCCCCGGTGATGTACCCGACGACGCCCCCGACTCGCCCGACCTTGCCGCCACGCCTGCCGCCGCAGCACAGCCTTTCGTCATGCAGGACTTCGATGCCCGTCTGACCGAGATCAAGTCCCAGGCCGACGCGCTGCAAGACGCCTGGGACAACGGTGACGTCTCCGACACGGACTACCGCACCCAGCTGGCGGCCAACGCCAAGGCCGAAGCCCTCGCGGAGGTGGAGCGCGACCAGTACGAGAAGATGAAGGCAGCGGACGACAAGCGCTGGAACGACAGCGTCACCGCCTACAAGGGGGCCAACCCCGACCTGTGGTCCGACGACAAGACCCGCGCCGCCTTCAACCAGATCGTCGGCGACGTCACCTCCAACCCGCTCTATGCCAAGCTGACCTATGCCCAGCAGATCGAGCGGGCGCATGCGCGGCTGATGGAGGACGCCCCGCTGATGGGTCTGACCAACGTGCCGCCCATGCGGCGCCCGGGAACCCCGGGCGCCCTCGCAGCCCAGCAAAAGCAGGAGGTCGAGGCCAGTACCCGCGCCCGTCCGACACCCCCCGCGACCCTGGCGCGGCTCCCCGCCTCCGACATGACATCCCCCAACGATGGCCGCTTTGCGCAACTGGACCGCGTCGTCAACGAAGGCCGTGACGCCCTGCAGTCCGAGCGCATCCTTTCGCGCATGTCCCCCGAAGAGCTGGAAGCCTATGGCGCCGGCGTAGACCTGTAACCGAAGGCGACCCGCACCATGCTCCTGCGCAACCTCAAGGCGGGCGACCGTCTCATCATCGGAGCGGTCATCATTGAGGTGAAATCCGCAGGCGCCAGCACGTTGCGTGTCGCCATCGAGGCCCCCCTCGACCTCGGCATCACGCACGAAAAGGGAGGTTGTGGACACCCAAGCCCGCTACCAGATGTGATGAATACCTAAGGCAAACATACGAAACATATAACTCCTAAGTGGCTGAATGCTCTCATAAAGATCTGCGAGAGCGCGCCGCGTCTAAAGTGTCGGCATGCGGGCCTACGTGGCCATTCGCTGCGAGTTCATCGCAGTACAGCCCCCCGCAGGCCCATCTCAAACGTCGCCACATCTCCCATAAGATTAATCGTCTTGAAGCGCATCTGGTGGCCTTGAATGGTCATCTCTTCATCAACGGCACCACCGGTTTGGGGGTGCAGAAGCATTCCTTCTGCCGTGAGGCTTACTGGATCATCGGGCCTCTCCTGACTTCGCAGGTAGGTGTAGAGCTGATAGAGATACCCGCTTTTCAGGATATGATCTCGGTAATTTGATGAGGTAAAAATAGTGGTGAATTTTGTGTCAATCACGATCCGTCGCCTTGAGGCGGGGTGGTTCAATTCGATATCGGTCTGCATCCCCGGCAGGATCGCGGCCATCCCCGGAGACGAGCTGTCGACAGGCCATGACAGGCGCTTGCCCTGCGCAACGCTCCAGCCATTGGGCTGCAATTCAAGGCGTAGGGCATTGCCCACGGCACGTTCAAACAAACGGCGGACGAGGTGATCGTTGACGTTGGGTAGAGTACCGGTGACGTCGCCCATTTCTTCAGTCGGAATGCTCGTGTCAAACACCATCCCGGAAAGAGCCACCATGAATCGATCAGCGCTTTCATTCCGGGCAATCTGGTCGCTGGCCAGTTCCGTCCATGACGGTCGCGGGCCAATTACTCCCATACGGTTAAAATCCCCAGACAATTGTCGACATCGATGAGCAACCAGATCGTCCGACACCCTATTGGCCAGACGGTCCAAGGCTGCCCGCACGAGTCGGTTTCGCGGCGTGTCCATCGTATGTTCTTCGAAACGGCAGGCGATACGACCCCGATCCATCAAGCGCCGCGTCGTCGTTTCCAGCATATCTATTCGACCCCGCACCCGCGACAGGGTTGCGGCCTTTGGACGATACCCGCGAGAGAGGTTTCGGCGCAGACGTTCTTCAACAACATGGGTCAACAATCGCGCTAACAGATCAGGAACATCCCGGGCAGTTTCTACCTGATGTTCAAACCGGTCGCGGAACTGAACCAAATCAGCCGCGTAAAGGAACAGCAGCCAGATATTTCGAAGGGGTATCGGTTCCGCCATTATAAACCTATGCGCAGAGCCTGTGCCGCTTCCCGGGCACGGTCGGAAGCATCGAACCAGTATTCCTCCAGCAAAGGTGCGATTTCGGTTTCGATCACCTCGGCAAACCATGCGCGTGAATCTAAAATGTCATCATCCCCCGGTGTAACGTAAGAATGACCCACCCGAAATTGCGGCCCCAGCGCCCGATCCTGCGCAATTGTGTCATTCAAAGCGGTCATCCGGTCTCGGATCAGGGTGATCGAATCTTCTGGAAAATCCCTATCACGGCACCAGTCAGCCCATGCATCATTAAAAAGGGGTTCCAGCGTGACAAAGGCAAACCTGCGGCGCAGGGCCAGGTCGACCAGCGCAAGTGAGCGGTCGGCGATATTCATCGTGCCAATAATGTAAAGGTTGTCCGGAACATGGACTTTTTCGCCTGGAATTTTCCGATAAGCGAGTTCCATCGCATCCGCGCGGCTACGTTTGGTGTTTTCCAGCAAGGTCAACATTTCACCAAAGACCTGTGCGGGGTTACCCCGATTGATTTCTTCGATGATCAGGACATGGGCCAGGTCGGGATGGGCTCGGGCTGCCTCGACAACCTGAAGGAAAATCCCGTCGGTAAGGGTCAACCCATTGCTGGATGGACGATAGCCGCGGACGAAATCTTCATAGGACAGCGAGGGATGGAATTGGACCGAGCGGAGTTGATCCGGCAGGTGCGACCGGCGGCCGATCAAGGCCTTTGCCAGGCGCTTCGCAAGCCATGTTTTCCCTGTGCCAGGTGGACCTTGTAGAATCAAATTCTTCTTGGACGTCAGGCGATCAACAAGGCCCGACAGTGCATTACGTTCCAGAAAGCCGCCTTCCGCGATGATATCGTCCACCGTGTAGGGTAGAATTTCCGTCACTGCGGCGTTATCATTTTCTTCCGCATCCTCTGCCTCGATTATGCTCAGAGGGTCAACCTCGGGGGCGAAACGCTCGGCCCAATATGAATGGCCGAGGAAATATCCGTAGTCCTGATCCGTCCCGTCAAAGGCAAAGGCCACCAACCGGCGCGCCATGTCATCTTCCTCGACGCGGGCCCGAGCAACGGTTGTCCGGTAGGTGTAGAAGTACCACTCTTTTGGCGGGTCGAGTTCGTGCCAGTCCACCTCAACAGTCAGACCGTCGCCCCGATTTGCGGTGATCGTCCCTGTGGCCTTGATTCGCATAACACTCGCAGCACGACCCTGATTTTCGAAGGGGACATCATTCTTTCGGGTGAAGGACGCCTTGATCGCAATACGATCTCCAGGTTTCATCTGCCTGACAAGCTTTGAGAATTTGTCTTCATAACCGTTTTGCCAGACACCTTCCCGCAAGAACCTTTCAGTCTGGTCGTCCGCTGACCATGATGCGCCGACGAACCAGTAATTGATGCCTTCCGGAACGTTGTCGTCCTTTGGGGCTTCTTGTTCGTCTTCGTCCCCTGAGAAGTTGATCCGTGCTGTCCGAAAGATTTCGGCAGCCCATTTCGTATTGAGATCAGCTTTCCAGCCTTGCTCGGTCAGCCCCCAGACACCGCGGCTGGGGGATGTCATCACTCCTGCCTTGAAAAGATAGGACCGAGCAAAATGAACCCGGTTTTCAAATTTTGACCCACCATTTTTGTTTGTGAGAGAAAGAAAGCTGTCGGGAATATCATGACGCTTGACCAGTTCGTCAAAAATCTGCCGAGGTCGAGCCTGCCCCCCAAGGTCGCGCATGATCTCGATGACCGGAGCGAAATAGCTGACGAACTGCGGAACACCGTCAATTTTCTGATCGTGTAGACTCATCACCACTTCCTGCTCCATCTGACCAAATGAGAATGGCAGCATTGTGGGTGACCGCCAAGGGCGGCAGGTTTGAAGATAGCACCATCGATTGAATTTGCAGCAGCGCCAACTCTGCCTGACCGTTGTCGGATCGGCGCCTCCATGCGGCCGCACAGCGGCCACTGCGAAGGACGGCTGGGGCACTCGAAGACTGGCGTCGGCTGAGGTCGGCTCCACCCGCCGCTGCCCTCAACGCATCTGTAAGGGCTTGGCCGACATCATCCAGTGAGTCCATGGCTTTCCTCGCCAACCTCTAAAACGCAGGATGTAGCCACGCCCTTCCCAGACGCCGCAGCATATGGTATCTTAAAGATGCGACGGCGCATGACGTGCCTCAGCAGGTTCAAACCCGCATGAGGAAACATCATGACCCAGACCGTCATCCCATTTGGCGATCCGCGCGCTCAGAAGCGGTGGAGCCAGCTTCTCGCCGTCGACACGCTGTCCAAGAGCTACTTCAACAAGAAGTTCATCGGCACGGGCGACAACTCCGTCATCCACCAGAAGACCGAGCTTGAATCGGACGCGGGCGACCTCGTCTCGTTCGACCTGTCCGTGCAGCTCCGCGGTAAGCCCACCGCTGGCGACAACCGCGTCAAGGGTCGCGAGGAAAATTTGCGCTTCTACACCGATGAGGTGAAGATCGACCAGCTCCGGCACAGCGTCTCCGCCGGTGGCCGCATGACCCGCAAGCGCACCGCCCACGACCTGCGCAAGATCGCCAAGGACCGCCTCGGGGATTACTGGGCCGAGTACATGGATCAGGTCACGTTCATCTACCTGTCCGGTGCGCGCGGCATCAACCAGGACTTCTACGAGGACTCCGACTATTCGGGCCATGCGGGCAACGCCCTGCAGAACCCCGACGCCCAGCACCTCTTCTACGCTGGCGCGGCCACCTCCAAGGCGACCGTCACCGCCGCCGACACCATGTCGCGCAACCTCATCGAGAAAACCGTCACCAACGTCGGCATGATGCGCGCCCTCGACCCCGAGTCCGCGAATATGATGCCGGTAATGATGGAGGGCGAACAGCGGTACGTCCTCCTGATGTCGCTGTTCCAGGAGTATCAGCTCCGCACCGAGGCCGGTGTGGGCGGCTGGATGGAGTTGCAGAAAGCGGCTGCCGCCGCCGAGGGCAACAAGAACAAGCTGTTTCTCGGCTCCTTGGGGATGATCAACAACGTCGTCCTGCACAGCCACAAGAACGTGATCCGATTCTCGGACTATGGCGCCGGTACGAACCTGCCCGCAGCCCGAGCCCTGTTCATGGGCCGTCAGGCCGGCGTTGTCTCCTACGGCACACCGGGCGGCCAGCGCATGATGTGGCAGGAAGAGGTCGACGACTACGGCAACGAGCCCACCGTCGTCGCAGGCTGCATCTTCGGGATGAAGAAGACCCGGTTCAACAACCGCGACTTCGGCATCACCGCCATCGACACCCACGCCGCACCCCCGGCCTGAGCCTGAATGGTGAGTCGGCGCCGACCGGCTCCCCCCTCTCCACGCACGTCAGCCAAAGGACATAGATCATGGCTCTGTTCCAATCCTCCATCGCAAAGCGGCTCATCACGCCGACCCGCCCGCTCTCTGCCGGGGCCGTGCATTGCTCCCGTGCCGATTTCACCTTCGCCGCGGCATTCACCTTCGCCACCGACCAGCTTGAGCTTGCGGTTCTGCCCGCGTTCTCGACCATCGTTGACGCCATCCTGATCGGTGCCGTCACCGGCACCGTCGTCGCCGATGTCGGCCTGATGAGCGGCGAGGTCGGCGATGCCATCAACGCGCGCACCGTCGGCAACGAGCTGTTCGACAACACCGACGTCGCCGCCGCCGTCACCCGGATGACCCTCGCCACGGGCTTCAACATCGCTCCCGTCGGCTATGACCGGGCCATCGGCGTCACACTCTCGGCGAACGTCACCGCTGGCGCCGCAAAGAAGATCAGCCTGCTGCTGTTCTACCAGATGTAATCGACATCCGACCGGGGGCGGGGGTTCCCGGTCGGTGCTACCGGCTCGCCCCTTGTCGATCCCTTGGCTGGGGGCGGGCCAACCCCCAGCCCCTGCCCCGCCGAAGGACAACGCCATGAAGATCGTCTCCCTGATCCGCCGCAAAGCCGGGACGCCCGTGCTTCTGGGCACAACCACCTACCTGTTCCTCCCCAAGAATGCGGGCAAGCCCGACTCGCCCCATGTCGCGCAGGTGGATGACCCGCTCCACATCAACACCCTTCTCGCCATCACCGAGGGCTTCGCTCCCGCCGACGTCACGCCCATCGTCGCCCTGGCGCCCGTCCAGCCGACCGCCGGAGAATCGGAAGCCGTCACCGCCGCCATCGCGGCCCTCCCCAAGCGCATCATCGAAGTGCCCGAGTCCGCGGGCGCCATGCCCGTTGCTGCGGCTGCGAGCGACACGCCGGAGGCCGAAGCGCCCCCGAGCGCCAAGCAGAAGCTGCTGGCCGCCACCGCAGCCGCGAAAGCGAAGGCCAAGGCCGGGCGTGAGGCCCAGGAGGCCGAGAAGCAGGCCGCTGCCGAAGCGCCCCCGGCACCCGTGGACTCGCTGTCGAACGAAGAGATCGCGCGCATCAGCGCCGAGCTGGACGAGTTGAACGACGACGACCTTGCCGAGGAACACAAGCGCGTCTTTGGCCGCCTGCCCGCGCCCAACTGGCCCCGTGCGACCATCATCAAGCGCATCGCCAAGGCGCCCACCCCCGTCGACGTGGAATAAAAGCCAATGTCCATCATCGCCCGCGACATTCTCCAGCGCGCCCGCACCCTCCTGCAAGACGCCAGTTCGACCCGCTGGCCCCTGCCGGAGCTGACGCGCTGGCTGAATGACGGGCTGCGCGAGCTTCCCATGCGCTCGCCTTCGGTCACGACCGTTACGACGGTCCTGGCCCTCATGGCCGGGACGCGGCAGGCCGTGCCGCCCGCCTATGCCTCCCTGATCCGGGCCGTGCGCAACGTGACGCCCATGGGGCTCACCTACATCGGCGGAATCGCCGTGACCGCCGTGGCGCGCGAGTTGCTGGATGCCCAGAACCCCGACTGGCACAACCCGCAGTCGAGCCCGCACCTCGTCGTCGTGCGCCACATCATCATGGACCCCTTCGATCAGGCCACCTTCTACGTCTATCCCGGCAACACCGGGACCGGCCACATCGAGTGCATGGTGTCGGCGATCCTCGAACCGATTGCTCTGGCCGCAGGGGCCGACGCCGCCGACATCGATGCCTACGACCACGTCATCGCGATCCCCTCGATCTTCCAGTCCACGATGGTCGATTACGTCATGTACCGCGCGCTCTCGAAGGACATGCAGCTTGCAGGCGCAGCCGAGCGCGCCGCTGCCCATTTCGCACAGTTTTCCCAGGCCCTCGAAACACGGCGGGGGCTTGAGACCGTCTACACGCCGAACAGCACCAACTCCTGAAACCGCAAGGCCGCGCCATGAACAAGCAGACCCGACCCCTTGCGGATTTCATGCCGCTCCTGATGCCGAACGCCCCCGCATGCCCGTGGCCGGTGGCGGAACAGGCCCTCCGCCTGTCTGCGGCGGAGTTCTGCGAGCGCACCCGCTGCTGGCGTCACATGACCGAGCGCCGCATCCGCCGCCGGGAGTCCTGCATCGTCGCCCCGGAGTATTCGGCCATCCACGAGATCGAGTCCGCGTCCTTCGACGGCGAACGCCTCGCCCCGATCCAGTTCAGCGACATCGACCCCGGCGAAGACGACGACGCCACCACCGGGCCCCCGCGCTGGATCGCCCAGGCAGGCCCGAACAGCGTCATCGTGATCCCGGTGGCCGAGGGCCGCCTGACGCTCTCCATGTTCCTCAAGCCCCGTGTGGGCGCGGACGGCGTCACCCGCGACACCTACGACGGAGACAGCGACGAGCCCGCCAACAACGTGCCCGAGTTCCTGTTCGTCCAGCATGCCGAGGCCATCGTCGCGGGCGCCCTGAACCGCGTCCTGAACCTGCCCGGTCAGGTGTTCTCCAACCCGGCCCGGGCAGCTCAGTACCTTATGGCCTTCGAGCGCAACGTCGACACCCATTTCGCCCTCAATGTGAGAGGACAGCACCGTGCCCCTGCCAGAGTTCGCGCTCAGTATATCTGAGGTCGCCATCGAGGGCGATCCGATCCAGGAGCGTTTCTTCCCGCGCCATCGTGTGCGTCGCATCCCCGCGCGTCAGGGATCGACCGAGGACGAGTGTTTCGGGAAGCGGGCCGCCGCGCACCTCGACTATTCCATCGACATGACCGCCGTGCTTGAGAGCTACGAGATCATCATCGGCGCCTATGCGTGGACGTCCGTGCCGACCCAGCTCATCGTGTCGTGGGTCTTCTTCGCCAACAAGGGCGTCACCGCCTTCGTCTATGGCGGGATCGACAACGAGGTCTACGAGCTGGTCATCCATGCCAAGACGTCGTCGGGCCGCGTGTTCCAATACATCGCCGAGATCGAGATCGACCGCGATGCCGCCGAGTCGCTGCCGAGTTATCTGCCGCCGATCCTCGGCACCGAGGACGACGAAGACTGGATTTTCCTGACCGACGTTCTGGGCTATCCGATCACGCCGCCCCTTACCGACCTCGGGCTCTGGTATTGCCCGAACCCGCTGGGGCTCACGGCGGCGACCGACCCCAACCCCGAACCGGACCCCGCCCCATGATCCGGCTCGCCGGCTTCAAGGGTGAGCTGCCGCGCATCCATCCCCGCCTGCTGCCGGAGGACGCCGCCCAGGTGGCCGAGAACACGCGCCTCGAAGACGGGACGCTGGTGCCGCTCAACGCCGCGCGGCTCGCCTACACCTTCACCACCGACACGGTGAGCTTCTTCCGCCGCCCCGATGGGGAGTGGCTGGGCTGGGGCGCTGTGGTCGATGCCGTGCCCGGCCCCGTCGCGGAGCTGCGCACCTATGTGACCGGCGACGGCCCCCCGCGCGTCATCGCCGACATCGCCTCCGCTCAGAATTTCCCGCTCCGGCTGGACCCGCCCGACACCGCTATCGTCGCGACCATCGGCCCGGAGGTTGTGGACGTCACCACGGCGGAGGCGACGTTCTTCACCTGCACCTTCGTCACCGTGCTGGACGAGGAAAGCCAGCCCGCGCTGCTGTCCAACGAGCTTATTCTGTCCAGCAACGTAACCGTGACGCTGACCATCGGCGCCACCCCGCCGCCAGGGCGCGGGATCAACCGTGTCCGCATCTACCGCAGCCAGACGAATGCGCTGGGCACCACCAACCTCTATTTCGTGGCCGAGCTGACCGTGGAGGCCGCCGCGGCGCCGTGGGTCCACGACCTTGAGGCCAACCCGCTGCAAGAGGGCGTCGTCACCGCGGATTACACCCCGCCGGTGGATGACCTGAAAGGCATCGTCGCCTGCGCCAACGGCATCATGGCCGCCTTCTCCGGGCGCGATCTCTACTTCTCGGAACCATACCGCCCCCATGCGTGGCCGCAAAAATACAGCCTGACCATGGATTTCCCCATCGTCGGTCTGGCCGCGCTGGGCTCGTCCGTCGTCATCATGACCGAGGGCACCCCGTATATCGCCCAAGGCTCGACCCCCGACGCCATGGTCAACACCCGCATTGAGCAGAACCTTCCCTGCGTCGCGGCGCGGGGCATCGTGGATCTCGGATATTCGGTCGCCTATCCCTCGACCGAGGGGCTTGTCGTCGTCTCCCCCGATCAGGGCGCGCGGATGATGAGCCGGGGCCTGTTCACGCGGAAACAGTGGGACGACATGGCCGCTGCCACCTTCATCGCGGGCCAGCATGTCGGGCGCTATATCTTCTCGCACCTGCCGGAGGGCGCGACAGAGCGGTCCATCAAGGTCATCGACCTGTCGGGCGAGCAACCGTACCTGATCCGCGCGACCGAGGTGGCCGAGGCCATGTTCTTCGAGATCGGCACCGGCAAGCTCTACCTGCGCGTCGGCGCCCGGCAGATTTTCGAGTGGGACGACATCGACGGCGCCCCGAAGCCGCAAGTCTGGCGTTCCCGCCTCTACAACCTGCCGGGCCTGACCAACTTCGGCGCGGTCCTGGTGGAAGCGGACGGCGACACGACGGACTCCGAGCTGCGCGTCTATGCCGACGGCGTCCTGCGCGACACCATCACCCGGTTCAACGAGGTGGATCGCCTGTCGGGAGACTTCCTCGCGATCCGCTGGGAGTTCGAGGTACGCGGCACCGCCGTCGTCACCGCCATCACGGTCGGCGGATCGGCAACCGAGATCGGGGGAGGGACATGACCAGCCGCATCCGCAAAGACCCGCTGGAGCTGATCGCGGAACAGAAGCTCCTTGTCCTGGCGGGCGAGCGCGGCGACCCGCTCGATCACGCCCTGCGCCGCCGCCAGCTTGAGGATGTGCAGCTCCTGATCGCCTCCGTTCGGAAGCAGGCCGTCATCATCGTCGCCCAGCTCCTCACGGCGCAGGGCGACATCGACCAGATCAATGGCGAGATCACCGACATCGGAGTCGCCATCGCCGGTCTGTCTGCGGGCATCGCCACCGTGGCCGACAACCTCTCGGGGGTCGCGGGCGACCTGACCACCGTGGCGGGCGACCTCGCCATCGCCGAAGACAGCCTTGCGGCACTCAACGCCGCCATTCCCGACGTCATCGCATCCGTTGCCGCCAAGCGGGCCGTTGCCGTCGCCGCGATGGAATCGAGCGACGTCTCGGGCGCCCCCGATGCGGGTGATTTCAACGACCTGCACGCCGACGTTGCGGCGATCCGTGCCGCCATCATCGCCATCAGGAACGCCTGACCATGACACTGATCCTCTCCGTCTCCGACCCCGAAGCACTTCTCGAATGGGCTGCGGCACGCGTGGGCGGGACGCCCGACATCTGGGGGCCGACGGCCGAGCCCCTGGGCATCCTCGACGCCGAAACCGGCAGGGTGCGCGCCGTCATGGTGGTCAACGGCTTCTTCTCGGACGCAGCCATGGTGCATTTCGCATCGGACGGCACCAAATCCTGGGCCACGAGGAATATCCTCGGCGGCCTGTTCGGCTATATGTTCGTCTTCAAGCGCCTCGCCCGCGTCATTGGTCTTACCCCCGCGACCAATGTACCCGCCCTCAAGATGGTCCTGATGATGGGCTTTCGGATCGAGGGCACGGTGCGCCGCAGCGCCGACAGCGCAGATGTGGACGTGATGACAACGATGTTCGCGGCGCAATGCCCGTGGATCGTACCGGCGGAGGGGGAAGACAATGGGTAAGAAAAAGGCGCCTTCGGCTGATCCGCGCATCGGCGAGGCCGCGATGCTCTCGGCCCAGACCGGGCAGGACTATCTCGCCTACATGAAGGATCAGGCGGCCATCACGAACGAATGGGCCGCCGATGACCGCGCACGGCAGCAGGAGGTGTTCATCCCGCTGCAAGACAAGTTCATCGAGCAGGCCCAGACCTGGGACTCGCCCGAACGCATGGGCGCGCGTGTCAATCAGGCCCGGACCGGCGTTCAGGACCAGATCGGCGCCGCCCAGCAGCAGCGCCAGCGGACCAATGCCGCGATGGGGGTGCGGCCGGACTCGGGACGCGCCGTGGCCGGGGACAACACCGCGGCGATCCAGAGCGGCCTTGCCACGGCAAACGCAGGCAATCTTGAACGCCGCGCCGTCACAGGCGAGGCGGAGGCCATGCGCGCCAACGCCATCAACCTCGGCTCCGGCCTTGCCGTGAACCCGGCGACGTCGATGGGGCTGTCCAACGGCGCCGCATCCTCGGGGTTCGGGGGCGCCATGAACGGCTACAACCAGCAGGGCCAGCTTCTGAACACGCAGTTCCAGCAGCAGATGCAGAGCCACAACGCCAACGCGAAAGCTTCGAGCGATCTCTGGGGCGGGATCGGCAACATCGTCGGCATGGCCTTCGGCTCCGACGAGAACATCAAGGAGAACAGGAAGCCGCCCCGCCGCAGCCTTCTGGACGCGGTCGACAACATGCGAGTCGAGGAATGGGACTACAAGGACGGCGCGGGCGATGAGGCCCGCCACGTCGGCACTTATGCCCAGGACTTCAGGAAGAACACCGGCATGGGCGACGGCAAGACGATCAACGTCATCGACGCCATCGGCACGACCATGGGCGCCATCAAGGAGCTTTCGGCCAAGGTCGACGCGATGGGAAGCGGCGACAGGACCGTGATGACCCCCATGGGCAAGGCCCCGCCTGACCGCACCCGCCGCAGGGAGATCGCCTGATGTCCAGCGCCGCCGGATCGTTCATGACCAGTTTTGCCGGTTCCTATCAGGACCGGAAGAATCGCAAGGCCGACGACGCCCGGCGCGAGGAAGACCGCGCGCGCACCATCGAGGACCGCGCGTACAGCCGCGGCGCCCGGAGCGCTGACCAGCAGTACCCGGCCGACGAGCTGCAATATCGCCGCGACGATCTCAGCTATCGCAGGGAGATCGGCAACCGCGGCAATGCCGCACCCTTCGCCGCCTCGGACCCGGTCAACACCGATCTTGAGGCCCATCAGCGCGCCCTTTTGAACGCCATCGCGGGCGGCGAAAGCGATGGCAGGTACAATGTCCGCTACAGCCCCGACGGCGGCCAGAATTTCGACCTCGCAGGCGGCCACCCCAGAGTGTTCGAGCCCGGCCCGCACGGCAAATCCTCGGCGGCAGGCCGGTATCAGCACACATGGACGACATGGAAGGACATTGCGGGTGCCGACACGCCGTTCACACCCAAGAACCAGGACCTCTATGCCTGGAAGCTGGCCGAGCGCGATTACCGCGCCCGCACCGGGGGCGATCTCAACGAGGTGCTGCGCAGCGACGGTCTGAGTGACAGTGTGATGGAAACGCTCACCCCGACGTGGCAGGCGTTCAAGGACAGGGGCAAGCGCGCCCGTTGGGCCGCGACCTATTCCGACAGCCTCGGGCGCTACAGCCAGCCAGCCCATGCGCCAGCCGCCCCGGCCCCCCGCGAAATCGAGGGCACCTACCCCGAGCGCCCCCGGTTCCAGTTCCCGACCTTCGGCATCACCAGCACCGCGCCGTTCATCCCGCAGCAAGGCTTCACCCCGACACCCCGTCGCGGCATCTGAGGAGATACACCATGGCCGGTCTTGGCTCTTTCGTCGGCGGCTTCACAAGCGGTGTGGACACGCGCCACAAGTGGGATGACCGCAAGCGCAACCAGAAGTTCGAGGACGAGGATCGCGCCTGGGCCGACGAGAACCGCGACTGGTCGCGCGAAGACCGCGGCTGGACCGAAGAGCTGCGCGATTGGGACCGCGAGGACCGGGACCATACCCTCTCGCAACGGGATCGCGCCCGCAAGGAACAGCAGCGCCTGGACGATCTGGCCGCTGCCGAGCGTCAGGCATATGCCGATGCCTTCGACAGCGCGAAGGGCGCCGCAGCCGCCCCGCCGCCGCGCCGCACCATCGATCACGACACGTTCGGGCAAGTGAACCATAACCTCTCGTTCGGCCCGACCGTAGGCGCCCCGCAGCCGCCCGCGCCCGCGCTCGCGGCTCCCGGCCAGCCGATGCAGCCCAACCAGACCGACGTGCCCCCGGTGGCTCCCGGCGGTGAAGGCCCCATGGTCGCGCCCCGCCGTGGACTGCCTGGCGAGGTGGGAAGCCCCGACCATTCCCATTTGACAGTGCCCCGCGCCGAAGACCCCGCCGGGGGCGGCGGCGAAACCCCGCAAATCACCATCGGCGACTGGCGGCAGATGAGCCGCAGCGAACGCGAGGCGGCAGGCCTTCCGACGTCGGAGATCGGCGCTCAGATCTTCTTCAAGCGGTTTCAGGAGGGCATCCTCCCAGGATCGCACCCGAGCGTCGACATGCCCCCGAAGGGCGTTCGCGCCAATGACGGAGGCATCCCTTCCGATCCCGGCATGCCGCCACCTCTCGAAAACCCGCCTGTTCGCCCCGCGCCCCGCAGCATCGACGGCAGCAGCGGCCCGGCGATGACGACGCCGACCGCGCCCGGCACGCCGATGCCCAGCACCCCGCAGCAAGACCCGGGCGTCAACCGGATGCCGCAGCCCCAGATGCCCGTCCCGGCGCCGCTCGGCCCGACCGACGGCACCTCTCCCCGCCAGCCCGGCCAGCCGGTGCCGACCGACGCCCCGAACCGGCCCGGTCCCGAACAGGCCGCGCCCGCCGGAACCGAGATCGCCGCCACCCTCGGTGCTCCGGCAGGCCAGGACCCGGCCCCGGAAATCCCGGTGGAGGCCGCGCCGTCGGTGAAGGCCGCCGAGTCGATGATCCCGGCCATCGCTCCGAACCGGCGCAGCGTCGACGGGTCCACCCTGACGTTCGGCGACACCGCCCAGACGAGGGCCCCCACCAAGGCCGAGAAGGGCCGCGCCAGCGCCGCCGTCAAGACGTTCATGGACCAATACATCGAGACGTCGGTGCCGCAGCTTGTGGAATTTTACCTGCGAAACGGTCTGGTCGAAAAGGCCCAGGCGTTCGACAAATGGGCGAAGGACAGCGAGACCCAGAAGAACATCGCCCACTGGTCGAAGGGCGTGTTCGCGGCGTCCATCGGCGACGAAAAGGGCATGCTCTCGTCGTTCATGACCTATTACAACGGCATCAACGACGGCGTGACCGTCGTGGAGGACGAGTCGGGGTTCACCAAGGACGCCGAGGGCAACAACAACGGCATCGACTTCACGTTCAGCAACGACAAGACGGGCGAGACGTGGAAGCAGCACATCGAGGGCACCGAGGGGCTGCTGCAGCAGGGCATCTACGGCCTTGCCCCAGAGCGCATGTTCGAGGTGCTTTACACCCAGATGGAGGCCGCCCAGAAGATCGAAGCCAAGGGTATCGAGGGCGATCAGCGGATTGTCGAGGCGGTGCTGAAGGCCATGGGCACCACCGGCGATGACAAGGTCAGCAAGCGCGTTGCCGAGATCGCCGAGGACATCAACGGCGACTTCACCCTCGGCGACATGACCCCGGACGGGAAGGTGGCTGCGATCCTGCAACAGATGGAGATCGAGGCCCGTGCCTCCGGCGCCGTGCGCCAGGGCCGCTACAGTGATGACATCCCGATGATGATCCCGCCCACCTGAGGCCCACCAACCGCCCACCAAGTTCCCACCAAATTTCCAGCAGCCGACGCCGCGACCCTACCGGTTCGTGGCAATTCGGTAGCCTGTTTGGTGGAATATAGGTTACTTACAGAGGGAATATACGATACATCCAAGCCTCATACACCGCGCATGATGTGCGGCCACATTCGGACCGGAAAGGATACCGCCAGTGGCCACTACTTTTGGACGCAATCTCGTCTCCGAAGCTCTCGACCGCGAACGCCAGCGGATCGCCCTTCGCGCCCGGGGCATCCTGCCCGGCGAAAAACCGGCACCGGCCCCCACACCCCCACCATCCCCTTCCGGCGCATCGACCGCACCATCGGCCCCCGGCGCGCCGACCGAGGCTCCCGCCACGTCGACCGCCGATCCACGGTCCATGATGGAGGACATCGCGCGCACCACCCGCGTCCCGGCGAACCTGCTGGCGTCCATCATCGAGGCAACAGGGTCGACCGACGCCGAGACCGCACAACGCACCGCAACCGCCGCCGCCCAGCGCATCGCGCCCCTGCTGGCGAGCGGCGTGTCGCCCGAAGACGCCGTGCGGCAGATTTTGGGCGACCGGGCCGACCCCGTCATCCAGCGCGCCTACGACATAGGCAGCGAATGGACCGGGGGCGCATCAAAGCCCGTCGAGAAGGACGGCACCGTCGCGGGCGATCTGGCGGCGAAGGCCGCGCAGGGCATAGTCGGCTCCGGTGTCGGCGTCACGCTGCGTGGCGCGGGTGAGCTGGCGGCGGTCACCGCCGACGCCGTCAACGCCCCGCTCAACGCAATTTCGCGCGCGGTCCTCGGTGAGGATGTGTTCTCCCGCGCCCCGGTGCTGGGCGTCCAGACATCGAAGACCGTGAAGGATTGGGCTGACGAGACCTTTGGCCCGATGGTGTCGAAGGGCGGGCAGGACGCGATCAGGAACACCCGGATCAGCGGCAACGCCATCGACCCGTCCACCTGGGACTTCGGCACGGACCCGAGCGCCTACGGCATCATCCTGCAAGGTGTCGAGGTGTTCGGCGGCATGCTCCCCGTCGTCGCCGCCGCTCTCCTTACAGGTGGCGCGGGCGCCATCGCTGTCGGCGCCTCGCAATCGGCGGGCGATCAGGCCATGGCCTCCGACGAAACCCTGACCCGAATGTTCGAGACGAAGGGCAAGGACGGCAAATCCGTGCTTGAAGCCGAGTCCAGGACGTTCCGCGACTATCTGGCCCGGGGCATGTCCGAGAAGGACGCCTTCGAGCGCACCCGCGCCGACGGCGCCCGCATGGCCGCGATCATCGCCGCCCCTATCGGCGCCCTGGGCGGCAAGATCACCCAGACCCTCGTTTCCCCCGGCACCAAGATCCTCGCTGGTCGCGGAATCGGCGCCCGCATCGCTGGCCGCGCCGGGCTGGGCGCCGCCGAAGAGGGCGTTCAGGAGGTGGCGGAGGTGGCCGGTGGCCGGTTCGGCACCAACACCGCGACCGGGACCGACATCGACCTGATGGAAAACACCCTTGCCGACTTCGTCCTCGGGGCCTTCGCCGGTGGAGCCATAGGCGCAGGCGGCGGGGCGTTCTCGCGTCGTGAGCAGCCCACTCCCCTGCCCGCCCCCGCGCCACCCCTCGGTCTGCCCGCCCCAGCGCCGCAACCACCTGCCGGTCCTGACACCGGACCTGTCCCCGCGCCTGCCCCAATGGGTGCCGCGCCCACACCCCCGGCACCGCCTGCCCCCGCACCGCCGCCCGCCGGTCCCCTCGCTTCCGCCCTTGGATCGGCGCCGGAACCGCTGATGCCTGAGATGCCCGTCGGCACCCGCATCAGGGTGGACCTTGATCGCGGGGGCTCCATAGACGCGACTTACGAGGGTGAGAACGCCCTCGGGGTTCAAATCCGCGAGCCCGGCGCCACCGAAACCCTGACGATCCCGCGCGAAGAGATCGAGCTGGGCCTGTCCAGGATCTCGCCCGTCAACACCGATCGGGGTGTAATGACGGGCGACCAGCTCCGGGCGTATGCAGAGCAGCGCCTTGCCGAGTTCGATGAAAAGCCTGACGTGACGCCCCGAGATGAGGCGTTTGCGCAGTTCATCTTCGACAATATCGACAATCCCGACGAATTGGCAAAGGCGCTTGGCGTCACGATCAGGGATGAAGGTGATGGCACAGACAGTGGCGGTATGGGACCGGGCGGCCCGGGAAATGCTGGACAAGGGCCTGCTGACCCCGGCGCAGCACCGGCAGGTGTTCAAGTTCCTGAACCAGCCGGGCCAAACGTCGGTGCCGTCGAGGACACCCCTCACCCAGGCGCTGAACAAGGTCCACCTGTACGCCCTGCGACCCCTGAACAGCCGGTCGCTGTAACCCCGCCGCCCGCGAAACCGCAGGCGCCCGCCCCCGTCGTCACGCCCGAGCCTCTCGATGGAAGCCCGGACCCGGAAATCGTGGAGTTCAAGCGCAAGGGCGCGCGCATGGGCCGCCTCATCGTGGTCGATCACGGCAAGGATGGGTTCGAGGTCCGTTCCGATCACAATATCCCGGGCTATTCCAGCGCGTCAGGCAGCATCAATGGGCGGTTCCCGACCCGTGACGCCGCGGTGTCGGCTGGGATCGCGGACATCCGCGCCCAGGTGGCGGACATCGCCACCGGCAAGAGCGGCAGTACGTCGAACACGACGCGCGCCGACGCCAGACGCATCCTCGCATGGCTGGACAGCATCGAGCCGAAGGCCGTCGAGCCTGTCGCGCCTCCCGTCAAGCCTGTGCCGCCGAAGGGCGGAATGAAGCCGCTCACACCCGAGGAAGGCGAGAAGCTGTTTCTGGACGCGCTGAACGAGGACGAGGCCGCCGACAAGCCTGCTGATGCGCCTGCAAAACCCCAGGAGGCTTCCGTCACCGGCGCCACGGACGGCGCCCATGCCCGCTGGGCGCGCGACGTCGCTGCGAACCTGCCCGATGGCTGGACCGTCACTGTCGAGAAAGGCCCGGTCCCCTACGAGCGCATCGAGTTTTCCACCTTCACGGCGCCGAACGGGTACACGACCCAGCACAACGAGACATCCTACGCAACGACCTATGGCAAGGACCGTGTTGCCGCCGCCGCAGACATGGTGAAGCGTTCCGAGGCGCCGACGCCACCGGCCAAGCCGCGCGTCACTCCGCCGCCGAAGCCCGCCGACAAACCCGCCGCGCCGGTGCGGCGGGCCGAAGAGGTGGACGAGTTCAAGCGCAAGGGCAAGACTCTGGTGCGCATCGTCACCTTCGAGTCCGACGACGGAAGGTTCGGCGCGGACCACGATTATGAAATTCCGGGCTTTGCCGGCGGCGCTGGCCCGGTCTCCGGTCAAACGACCCGCGAGGCCGCAAAGCTGGCCGCAGCGCGGCGGGTCCGCACCAGCGTCCAGGACATCGCGGACGGAAAATCCGGCTCCGCCGCCTCCCCCGCCAATATCGCCGATGCCAGGCGCATCCTTGCGTGGCTGGATCAGGCCGTTCCGGCATCGAAACCCGCCGATCCCGCCCCTGCGCCCGCACCGGAGCCGACCCGCGCCCCGATCTCCACCTTTGAAATGGCCAAACTGGCGCGTCCGGTCCCGCTGGAACGCTACGACGAACTGATCGCGGAGGTTGCCGGCGAACCGGAGGCCCGGTATTCCAAGCTGACCGACACCCGGAAGATCGCTTTCGAGGATGCAATTCGCGCCGAGCTGGCAAAACCGGCCGTCGCGCCGGAACCGGAGCCGGTCAAGCCTGCCGACACATCTTTCGATGCCTTCGAGTTCACCCGCGAGCTGACCCTTGCAGCCGGAAAGACCACCTACCAGGGCACCACCTACCTCATCGAAGGCGGCTCTCAGGCCCGAGGGTTTTTCGTGTCGGTCTCTCGCCCCGGCGAACAGACGCGCGTGCTGATTGCGGGCAACAGAACGCGGTGGCGCCGCGAAGACGCCATAGAAAACGCCCTGCGGGACGCTTTTCCCGACACCCGGCCCGATGGCGGCCCCGATGCCGGGGCGAATGTTGACACGGCGGCCGCCGAGGCTGACCCCGATCCGACCCCGGGACAGGCCGAGGCGGGCAATTACAAGCACGGCCACGTCACCGTTCAGGGCATGGACATCGCCATCGAGACGGCGAAAGACGCAATGCGCAAGGGCACCGATGCCGACGGCAAGGAATGGTCGACCAGGATGCCCGCCCACTATGGCCGGTTCAAGGGCACCGTGGGCGCCGACGGCGATCAGGTGGACGTCTACATCGGCGGAGAGCCGGAGTCCGATTTCGCCATGGTCGTGGACCAGATCGACCTCAAGACCGGCAAGTTCGATGAACACAAGGTCATCATCGGCGCGAAGGACAAGGCCGAGGCCATCCGCGTCTACAAGAAGAGCTTTTCGGACGGCAAGGGCGGCGCCCGCATCGGCGGTACTACCGAAATGACCATCGCCAAGCTCAAGGAACTGCTGGTCCTGCCGATGGACAAGCCGCTTGTCCAAGCGCCTATCGACCAGGACGGCGGCAAACCGGGTGACAAGCCGGGAGCCAGGATCGACGACTTCGGCGCCAGGATCGGCCGCACCCGAAAGGAAGCGGCCAGGAAGCTCGCGGCGTCGCTCGCCACCGAGATCGACCCGAACGGGATGACCCTCTCCGAAGCCTTCCCGATCCCTGACTACGTCGCTCTGGCTGCGGATGGTGTCTCGACGGAGGCCATGACCCTCATCGCCATGATCCGCGCCGCGGTCCCGCGCAAGGCCGGTGCCCGGCGCTGGGGATGGAACGACAAGGTGCAGGACGCCCGCAGCTTGGTGCGTGACGTTCTGGACGGCGGCATGAGCCGCAATGATTACCTCGCCGACCTGTCGACATACCGGGGCTCCGACACGATCCGCCTGGGCAACAACCCCGGCGACAATTTCCGCGTCCTGATGCAGATGGAGCCGGGCGACCTTCACACCGCGTCCAGTGAGTTCGAGGTCGCGTCGATCACCACCCTCAAGACGGACCTCGGCGAAGTCCTGTTCGACGGCGAGTCCAAGTGGCGTGAACGCTTTACCATCCAGAAAGCCGGGAAGTACCGTGGCCGATCCGGCCTGACCACCACCAACAGCGCCGACACCGCCACCGAAGAGGCCGACGTCGCCACCCTGGCCGCCGAAATGAAGCGCATGGTCAACGCCCTGCGGGAGTACCGCAGCGGGCGCAAGAGCGGCGACGGCGAGATAAAGTTCCAACTGCGCACATGGAAGGGCGGTGGCGCGGCGATCTTCGTTGTGAAACCGCGCATCCTGCAACTGACGCCCAGGTTCCCGACGTCGACAACGGCCCGGGCTTATCTGGAAGAGAACCGCGAAGAGCTGGAAGACAAGGCCCGCCTTCTGCGATCCGGCCCGAAGGAACGCCGCGAGTCCAACAGCCCCCGCAAGGGTCCGTCGTGGCGCACCGGCAATGCCACAGAGGCCATGTTCATCGACGGCCTGGGGTTCCGGGGCGTGACGTTCGGCAAATCGCTCACCCAGAAAGAGCGTCAGGCCCGGATGAACGACACCTATGACGCCATGATGGACCTTGCGGGCATCCTCGGTGTGCCGGTGAAGACCCTCTCGCTCAACGGCGCGCTCGGGATCGGCTTCGGCACCCACGGCACCGGCGGCAAGGGCCATTGGGCCGCCGTCTACATGCAATCGTCGGACAGCACACAGGATCAGGTCATCGCCCTGACCCGCGCCGGTGGCGCCGGCACTCTCGCACATGAGTGGTGGCATGCCGTCGACAACTTCCTTGCCCGCAAGGACGCCGCGGCTGGCGGCGCCCCCGCCACGATTTCCGGCGACAAGGCGTCCCGGCGCACCGAGTTCATGAGCGATCGCTTGCAGGGCGCGTCCAGGCTCGCGCCCGAAACCGCCAAGGCGTTCGAGAGCCTGCGCACCGCGCTCGAAAAGAGCGACTGGAAGAAGCGGATGGATCGCTTTGACCACTTCAAGGGCAAACCCTATTACGGCACGGTCATCGAGCTTGCGGCGCGCGGCTTCGAGCGCATGGTCATCGACCAGCTCGCATATCGCGGCATGTCCAGCGACTTCCTTTCCAACATCAACGAGGTCGACGGTGCGTACCTCACGCCCGTCGAGTTCAGCCGCACCGGCATCGGCGCCGCCTACGAAGCCGCGCTGGCCGCCATTTCCGCCGAGCTGAACGTCAAGGGCGAGACCGGGCCGGTCCTGCCCGACATCATTGCGGACCGTGTCCCGGGCGAACCCGCCGTGGGCGACACATGGGACAGCCCCGCAGGGCAGCGGGAAATCATCGGCTATCTTCACGACATCAAGCCCCACCTCCAACAGTTCACCGTCACCGACCCCGCGACGGGTCGCACGGTCGACATGAACCCCGTCGAGCTTTTCCAGGCGCAGATCGCAGACGCCTACGGCATGACGCCCCTCGGGCAGTTGGAGCAGGCTGAGAAGGTCGCGGCTGTGGAAGCCGGCGAGACCGCGAAGAAGGCGCAGGAAGTGCGCGATGCGGCGCTTGCAGAGAAGCGCGCCGGTCATCAGGCCCAGAAGGCGCGCGCCATTGCCGCGATTGACGACTGGATCAACAAGACAGGCAAGAACCCCGGCGTGGTCAAGGATCGCCTCGGCAAGGAGTTCAGCAAAACCGAGGTTGGCAGGTTCACGGTCGGGCAGTTCATCGTGGTGTTGGTCGAGCGGGGCGATGTCGTCCGGACCGGCACGGTCGACGGCAAGAAATCCATGGGCGGGTTCAGCGAGGGTCAGCTCACCAAGCTGGGCCTTGAGTTCGCCACCTTCTACGAGGCCCGCTGGAAGGCCGCAGAAGCCCAGGCCGAGGCCACGAAAGCGGCGTCGGACAAGGCCCGCGACGAGTTCGGCTTCCGCGCCGACAACCCGGGTGGCGACTGGCTGATCGAAAAGCTGCTGTCCGCTGACACCTATATGAAAGACCCATCTTTTGCAGACACCGCCACCGGCAACGGCCTGAGCGGCGCGACCACGGGCTTTTTCAGCAAGACCCTGTTCCTTCCGTCATCCATCCTTGCGACCCTGCCGGGCGCCAATGGCGAGAGCCCCGCGCCGGGCCAGCCGAAGTTTGACGGACTCATGGCCGATGTCGAGCGCGACGGAGCGTTCAAGGCTGACCAGAGCGGCAACGCCGTGGTTATCGGCGTGAACCACACGGGCGCGGCGTTCGTTCTGGAGGGCAACAACCGGATCGCCGTCGCGCGCAAGCTGGGCGTGAAGACCCTGCGGGCAGAGGTGCGGTACTGGAACGGGGGCGAGGCCAACACGGGGCCGATGACCCCCGCCAAGGTCGCGGCCATGGCGAGCCTCGAAAGCCCGGGCGACATGCCCGTCGCGCCAGCCGAACCGAATGCCCCCGACGGCGGCATGAAGCCGATGAGCGCCGAGGACGGCGAGAAGCTGTTCCTCGACATGCTGGATCAGGACGAGGCGGGCGCCACCCCTGTCGACACCCCCGGCCCGGTCGCGGGAGAGCCACGCCAGATCACCGACGCCTTCCTCGCGGAGTTCCGCACGGGCCGTTCGTTCCGCACCATCGGCCAGGCCCGCAAGCTCGCGGGCGAGACGCTGGGCCGCGGCATCGGCGAGGGCGAATACTTCATGGTCGAAGAGGCCGTGGAGCTTGCCGTCGTGCTGCGCGCCCGCGAAATCGTCGCCGAGGATCGCGCCCGCGACGGAGGGCCGGACCCGGTCGCCGTCTATGCCGAGTTGATGGAGCTTTACAACGCACAGCCGATCCTTGGGGAGCGGACCCCCGACAAGCTGCGGTTCCAGGCATTCTCGACCCCGGCGCCGCTGGCCTATCTGGTGTCGCGCCTCGCGGGCATCGGCCCCGGCACCCGCGTCCTTGAGCCGACCGCGGGCAACGGCATGCTGGCCCTTGATGCGACCCCGGCCAACGTGCAGGCCAATGAGCTGCAAGATAGCCGCACCGCCCAGATCGCCACCTCCCTGCCGGGCGCACAGCAGACGCAGATGGATGCCCTGGACCTGAGCCCGGAACCCTTCGACGTCCTCATCACCAACCCGCCCTTCGGCAAGCTCACCGATCAGGCGACACAGAAGCGTAAGACCTGGGACATGGGCGTGACATCCACCAAGGAAATCGACCATGCAATCGCATGGAAGATGCTCGGGCACATGCCGGATGACGGGCGCGCGGTCCTGATCCTTGGTGGCATCAAGAAGCAACTGATCGGGGATGCGCGCAAGAAGGCGTATCAGGAGCGCGCGAAGACCACATTCTTCAAGCAGCTCTACGACACCTACAATGTCGTCGACCATTTCACGGTCGCGGGCGACCTCTATTCCCGGCAGGGCGCGGCGTGGCCGGTGGACGTTATCGTCATCGACGGTCGCAGTCGGTCATCTCGGGAATATCCGATGAAGACCCCACCGGATGTGCTATCGTCGTGGGTAGATTTGGGAAGGAAACTTGACGATGCGCCTGATGTGGACACCACCGAGCGTGGACCCTCTGTTGGGGACGGTCTTCTCAACGGAACGGACCTTGATGTCCGAGGCGCAGTACCTGGGGCGGCTGGAAGCCCGGCTGGAACGAATGGTGGAGAAGGCGACGCGGGCGGAAGTCCGGGAGCTGGAAGAAAAGCTGTGGGGCGAGGGCCTGATGGCGATGGACGTGTCTCCGTCACGGGCGGCCGAAATGCTGGTTCAGGAGTGCGAGGCTCTGACGCTGGCGCTGGCGTCGCTGGACAAGGTGGCGTGGCCGGTGCCGGAGAAGGCTTGGATAAAGACGGACCCGGAAATGGCGGAGGTGAGTCTGGAGGACTTCGTGATGCACCTGTAAGCCCGCCGCCGACACCCGGCGACAAGGCTGCCGACGGCATGGGCGACATCCTCAAGGGGATTCGCGCCGCGCTGAACTCCATCGATCCCAACAAGCTGAACTCCGGCCCGGCGTTCCTCGAAGACGTCTACAAGGCGCTGAAACCCCACTTCATCGCTGGCATCCGCAAGTTCGCCGACGCGGCCATTGACATCGTCGGCATGGTCAAGGCCATGATCGCGGGGCTCAAAGCTGCCGGGATGACGGCGGATGAACAGCGCACCATAGCGCCCTATGCGGGCCGGTTCATCGCCGATGTGACCGAGGGCAGGATCGACCCGTTCTCGGACGCCGCGCCAGAACAGGCCCCCGCCCCGGCACGCCGCATCAACACCGAGACCGAAACCGAATATCAGGTTTATTACGAGCCGAAATCGAAGGCGCTGTTCCAGGTCGGAACCCTCGTTCCGCGCGCCATGCAGCAGGCCATGGGCCGGGCGCTCGACAGGATCGAGGCCCAGCACGGCGACATCGACAGTTACGTGGCCCGCGAGCTTGGGTACACCTATGATGAGGTCGTCGGGACACCTGAAAAGGAAGGCTATTTCTCCGCCGAGCAGGTCGACGCTCTGGCCATGGCGATCCTGAACGTCAGCCAGGGCAAGGGCTTCATCATCGGCGACCAGACCGGCGTGGGCAAGGGCCGCTTCGTCGCCGCCATGCTGCGCTACGGCGCCAGATTGGGGCGCATCCCGGTATTCGTGACCCAGAAACCAGGCCTTTACGCTGACATGATCCGCGATCTGCGCGACATCGGCATGCCCGAGGCGCAGGCACAGGTGATTGCGACGAACGCAGGGCTCGATCCGGTGCCGATCAACGACGCCGATGACCTGTTCACCGGCGCCAAGCCGAAGGCGCTCAGGGAGCTGTTCACGGCCCTGCGCAACGGCAAGATGCCCGAAGGCAAGACCTATCTGTTTACAACCTACGACCAGATGGTGACGCAGAAAGGCGAATGGCCCGAACGTGCCAACGCGCTGATGGCCGCCGCCCCAAACGCCATGCTCATCATGGACGAAAGCCACACGGCCGGCGGGCTCGCAAGCGGTCGGACTCAGGTGCGTGAAAAGGGCGCGCCCCCGGAGAACCGGGCGCAGTTTTTCCGCGATCTCGTCGGTCTGGCCTCCGGCACCGTCTTTTCGTCGGCCACCTATGCCAAGAACCCGAGCGTGATGTCGCTTTATGCCTCGACCAACCTCAACCTTGCGGTCGACGACATCGAGAACCTGGCCTCAGCGATCACCAAGGGCGGTGTGCCCCTGTTGCAGGTGGTGGCAAACCAGCTCGTCGCCGACGGTCAGTATGTGCGCCGCGAAAAATCCTTCGACGGCATAGACTTCCTGCCCGCCGAACTGACCGCCCAGCGCGAGCATGCCATCGAGGTCGCCGCCATGGTCGGCGAAATGGCCCGGTTCGACCGCGACACCATGGAGCCAATCCGTGAGGCCGTGAAGGACAGGCTGGGCGAGGAAGGGTTCATCGGCGTGGGCGACAGCGCCGTCGGGGTCAAGTCCACCGCCAGCGCCGAGTTTTCCTCCACCGTCCACAACCTCGTGAGCCAGTTCCTTCTGGCGGTGAAGCTGGATGGTGCAGCAGACCTTGCCATCGAAGCCTGGAAGCGCGGCGAAAAACCCGTCCTGACCCTGATGAACGTGAACACGTCCATCATCGCCGAATACCTCTCGGCCAATGGCATCACCGAAGGCGACGATGTCTCCATCCCGTTTGCGGCCATCATGGACCGCTACCTTGAGCGCCTGCGGCAAATCACCGTCGAGACCACATCCGGCCAAAAGATCAAGCACCGGCTGTCCGACGCCGATCTCGGAACCGCCGCCGTGACCGAGTTCGCCGCGCTGAGCGCCCGCATCGTCAACATGCCCCTCAAGGGGCTGACCGGATCGCCCGTGGACGCCATTCTCGACAAGCTCCGCGACGTCGGCATGAAGGTTGACGAGATCACCGGGCGTCAGTCCGTGATCGACCACGGCACGGTGGCGCGGCGCATCAGCAGCCCTTCCGACAACAAGCGCCGCATGAACGAGTTCAACAATGGCGACCTTGACGCGCTGATCCTCTCCGCCTCCGGCTCCACCGGCTTCTCGCTCCATGCCACCGGCAAGGGGCGGAACGACGGCAGGAAGCGCCGGATGATCGTCTTGCAGCCGCATGCCGACATCAACGTGTTCATGCAGACCCTCGGGCGCATCAACCGCACCGGCCAGATTGTGCTGCCCGCCTACAGCCTCGCCTTCTCCGACCTTGCGATCGAGCGTCGTGCCGCCGCGATCCTGATGAAGAAGCTTGCCTCCCTCAACGCCAACACCACCGCGAGCAAGAAGGGCGCCACGACCCTGACGGAGGTTGTCGATTTCGTGAACGAGGTGGGCGACGAGGTTGTTGCGGCCTACCTGCGCGAAGATCCGTTCCTCGTCATGCGCCTCGGGCTGACGGTGCCCGGTACGTCGAACGACCCAGAAAAGCGCGCGCCCGGCCTTGAGGACTTCGCCAAGAAGGCCACGGGCCGCTTCGTGTATCTGCACCCCGACGAGGTGACGCAGCATTTCGAGTCCATCGAGGCGGCCTATATCGACAGGATCGCCCAGCTCGAAC
>Ga0100398_1000513_pt1 | contig 35318 bp, 32 predicted proteins | sample CryGeymeta201522_FD_81568 | JGI IMG/M metagenome (GOLD analysis project Ga0100398, IMG submission 81568) | Groundwater microbial communities from Crystal Geyser aquifers in Utah, USA - Crystal Geyser metaG 2015-22 | ecosystem: Environmental > Aquatic > Deep subsurface > Groundwater | place: USA...
CAGCGGGCAGGTGGAAGAAGGGGTGGCGATCAGACCCCCCGGCCTCCAGCAGACAGACGCGGACATCCGGGTTCTCGGACAGGCGTGACGCGACGACCGACCCGGCCGAACCGCCACCGATGACAATGAAATCATATGTTTCCGACATGACGCGCCCCTCAGAACCGATTGATAGACAGCGCGCCGTCGACCGGGATCTGCGCGCCGGTGGCAAAGGCGAACTCGCCCCGCGCTAAAGGCAGGACGATCCGGGCAATGTCATCGGGATAGCCCCAGCGGCCGGCGGGCACGAGCTGCGGTATGGCCGCATCGTAGCGCGTGGCGACGGGGGCGGTCAGCGGTGTGGAGATGATACCGGGTCGAACGTCAAAAACGCCTATGCCATGGGGCGCAAGGCGCAGGGCAAAGGCTTGCGCGCTCATCGCGGCTGCGGCCTTTGACATGCAGTACTCCGCGCGGTCCACGTTGACAATTGCGGCGCTGACAGAGGTGATGAAGACCATCGACCGGTAGGGCTCGGTTGGCATGTCGAGCATTCGGCGCGCCACTTCCTGTGCAAGAAAGACGGCACCGCGCAAGTTCACATTCATGCAGCGATCGAAACTTTCGGGTGTCATGTCCAGCAGGTCGCCGCGTTGCAGCGCGCCCACACCGGCATTCGACACAAAGGTATGGATCGGCCCGACCTTGTCCAGAAGTGCAGCCGCCGCACCGATATCGGTCACGTCATGCTGGTGGTAAGTCGCGCCGGGCAAGGCAGCCAGAGCCTCGGGTGCATCGGGCACGTCGGCGGCAAGAGCGATCTCCCAGCCCGCGCCATGCAGCACCTGCGCGATGCCGAAGCCAATGCCCTGTTGCCCACCGGTGATGAGCGCCTTCATGCCGTCCCCTCCCGCAAGTGTTCGGCCTGCCGTAGCGCCAGCGCCGCGATGGTCAGCGACGGATTGACCGCGGCCGATGTCGGCAGCAGCGAGGCGTCGCAGATATAGAGGTTCGGATGGTCGTGGGTGCGGCCGAAGGGGTCGCACACGCTTGTCGCCGGATCGACGCCGATCCGGGCCGTGCCACATTGATGCGACGGCGTGCGCCGGTCGAAGGCCTTGGACAACACCACCGGGAAGCCCGCGCGCTTCAATGCCGCCTTCAGTGCCGCGACCAGCGCCAGATGCCCGTCCCAATTGGAACGGCGCCAATCAAGAACGATCTCATCACCCTGGACCGTCACACGGCTGTCAGGGTCAGGCAGATCCTCGGACATGGCGTAGAAATCGATGGCATGGTTTGCGATAAGCCGAGCCAGAGGTTTCGGCAGCCCCGTTTGCGAGGCAAGGATCGGGCCGGACACGCGCCCCAACAATTGCACGTTGCCCAGCGGCGCACCGCCCGGTCCGCCTTTCAAATACCAATCGTTCAATTGCAATGTCTTCTGGTAGATGCTTCGGTTCCGTCTGTGGCTCAGGGCCAGAACCGCGCTTGCGTTGTGGTTCATGAAGTTTCGCCCGACCTGGTCAGAGCTGTTCGCGATCCCGTTCGGATGCGCGTGCGTAGCGGAGCGGAGCAACAGGGCGGCGCTATGCACCGCGCCCGCCGCCAACACGATGCGCGGCGCGCTGAGCCGCCCGGCGGAGGTGAGCAGGCCCTTCACGCGCGCGCCCTCCACCTCGATGTGCCGCACACTAACGCCGGTGCGCAGGGTGATGTTGCAATCGCGCAAGGCCGTCACCAACGCCGCACTTTCCGCGTCCAGCTTGCCGCCCGTGGTGTCCGGAAACCCGTCCCACGGCGTCGCCGCACGGTGCAGCCACCGGTCCAGATCGACAGCCAAAGGCAGCGGTGCAGGGTGCAGTCCGATACGGGCGAGTCGCGCCTTCAGGTCGATGATGGCAGGTTCATGGGCAATCGGCGGAAAGTCGTAGGGGGCATCGTGGGCAGGTTCGGTCGGATCTTCCCCGATCACGCCGCGCACCTGGAACAGACGTTCGGCAAGAGTATAATAGGGGGCAAGATCGCTGTAGGCCAGCGGCCAGCCCGGGGTTGTGCCGCCGATGTGGCGGATGGGGCTGAAATCGGCCTCCCGGTAACGCATCATCACGCCGCCGTAGAATTTCGAATTGCCGCCGACATAGGAGTAATTGCCGGGATTCAGGCGATCCCCGTCGGGCGTCAGCCAGGTTTCATCCGGTCGGAAATGGCCATGCCGGTAAATCGCCTCTGCATCGCGCGCCTCGGCGCAATCATGCAGCACCTGCCCACGTTCGAGAATCAAAACGCGCAATCCAGATCCCACCAGCCCCGCAGCCAGTGTCGCGCCGCCCATGCCAGAGCCTACGATGATGATGTCAGCGTCACTCATTATCCCGCCTGTTTAGGTTTGGATCGTTCCAATTCCAAGCGGAAAATCAACGTTCAACACCGTCCAGCCCCGGGGCCATGCCCGGGACTGGTGCTGGTCTTTCTATTGGTTCAGCAACACCGCCTCGGACAAAAGAGTTACCCCATCTTCGGGGCTCATGTCCGAGTTGAAGAACTCGGTGATCGCGTCGGTGGCGCCGCCGACGACCGCTGCTGCGGCCGCATGTGAGCCGGCGAAAGTAGGCACTGCCGTTCCGGCCGCGTCGGCCGCCGCGAAATCCGCCGCCGAGGCCTGCGCGCATGCATCCAAGCTGGATAGGTCGATGTCATTGCGGGCGGGAATGGACCCCTTGGCGATATTGAACGCAATCTGCACCTCGGGCGACATGATCGCCGAGGCAAGGGCCGCCTGCCCGGCCATCATGTCCGGGTCGGATTGTTCGAAGAACGTCAGAGAATTGACCAGGAAGATGAAGCCGGTTTCTTGCGACCGAGGCACGGGAAAACACAGGAAATTCTCGCCCGCGACCTGACCGGCATTGGTGAATTCTCCCTTTGCCCAATCGCCCATGATCTGCATCGCGGCTTCGCCGTTGATGACCATGGCGGTCGCAAGGTTCCAATCGCGACCCGAGGCATTGTCGTCGATCATGGTGTCACGGATCAGGGCGAGTTGTGTGAAGATCTCGACCATGGTCGCGGATGTCAGGGCCTCGGGGTCCAGTTCGACCAGCGCCTGTCGGTAGAAATCCGACCCGCCAAGGCCAAGCGCCACGGCTTCGAACATGTAGGCCTCCTGCCAGGCTTGCCCCCCATGGGCCAAGGGCACGATTCCGGCGTCAATGAATTGTGGCACAAGCGCGTTGAATGCCTCCCAGGTGGTGGGCACCTCTGCTCCGATCGCCTCGAACGCGGCGCGGCTGGCCCAGATCATGTCCGTGCGGTGAACGTTGGTGGGCGCCGAAACGTAATGGCCGTCAATCTCCGTATAGGCGCGCACCGCGTTCGGCAGCACCTGTGACCATCCTTGCTGCGCTGCAAGGTCGTCAACATTGCCCAACATGCCCTCTTGCGACCAATCCAGGATGTTTTGCCCCAGAAGAAGCATCGCCGTCGGCGGATCGCCGGCCGCGATGCGGGCCTGCAGCACCGTTCGTGCGGCGTCGCCACCGCCGCCCGCAACCGGGGCATCATCCCAGGTGACCCTTTGGGCGACGACGGCATCCCGAACGGCCGCAAGCGCTGCCGCCTCCCCGCCCGAGGTCCAGAAATGCATCACCTCGACCGAGGGATCGGCGGTGGCGCTGCCTGCAGCAAGGCCTGCGGCAAGGCTGAGCGTCAACCCTGTGAGGCGTGTCTGGAAAATAGTCATGATTCTTGATCCTCCCGAGAAGTCATGCGGGCCCGATTTCGGGTGCATCTTGTTGAAAACAGTGATTGGAACGTTCCAACAATTCGGCGAAAAAAACAAGGTCAACGGCGTTGCCACCGCCGCGAAACGGATCAGGCGATTCGGTCTTCCGTCTTTGGGTCGAACAGCACGGCCTTGTCCATGTTGACCGCGAATTCGAAGGGCTGGCCAGCGTGGACATCGGCATCCGCCCGCATCCGTGCAATGCAGTCCCTCCCCGACAGGGTCGTGGACACGAAGGTATCCGCTCCTGCCGGTTCAGTCACGCTGACCGTGTTGGTCATCGCCTGGATGTTGCGCGCATTGCGGTCGGCCCCTTCTGGATCGGTGATCGCCTCGGGGCGCACCCCGAACATCACCTCACGGTCGACATAGGCGCGGTATGCCTCGGGCGCGTTCTCGATACGAAGGTTCACCTGCTGCCCCTCCGATCCTGCGATCCTCGCATGGAGCGCGCCGTTCATCTCGACCAGTTGCGCATTCAGCACGTTCATTGCCGGAGACCCCATGAAGGTCGCCACAAATAGGTTGGCAGGGTTGTCGTAGATCTCTTTCGGGGTGCCAAGTTGCTGGACGTAGCCGTCATACATCACCGCGATCCGGGTGCTGAGCGTCATCGCCTCGATCTGGTCATGGGTGACGTAGACAATGGTGGTGCCAAGTTTCTGGTGCAGTTTCTTGATCTCGGTCCGCATGTCGACACGCAGCTTGGCGTCGAGGTTCGACAGCGGCTCATCGAACAGGAACACATCGGGGTTGCGCACCAGCGCACGGCCCATGGCGACGCGCTGCCGCTGGCCGCCGGACAGTTGCCCCGGCTTGCGGTCCAGCAGGTTCTCGATCTGCAGCAGCTTTGCCACATCTGCCATGGCGGCGTCACGTTCGGACTTCGGGGTGCCCTGCATCTCCAGCCCGAAGGTGATGTTCTTGCCAACGGTCATGTTGGGGTAAAGCGCATAGGACTGGAACACCATCGCGATGTTGCGCTTGGACGGCGCAACGTTGTTGACGACGCGATCCTTGATCGCGATTTCTCCGCTCGAAATACCTTCCAGCCCCGCGATCATGTTCAGCAGCGTGGACTTGCCGCAGCCGGACGGACCGACAAGAACCAGGAACTCCCCCTCCTGCACCTGGATGTCCACTTTGTGCAGGACCTCCATCGCGCCATACGATTTGGTGACGTTGTTGATGTCGAGAAAACCCATGGGTTAGCCTTTCACGCTGCCGGCCATCAGGCCGCGGACGAAGTATCGACCGGCCACGATGTAGACGAGGAGAGTGGGCGCGGCGGCCATGATGGCACCCGCAAAGTGGACGTTGTATTCACGCACCCCCGTGGAGGAGTTGACGAGATTGTTTAGCGCGACCGTCATCGGCGCCGATCCGCCCGATGCAAATGACGCGCCGAACAGGAAGTCGTTCCAGATATTGGTGAACTGCCAGATGCAGCAGACAGCAATGATCGGGCCAGACGACGGCAACATGATCCGCCAGAAGATCTGGAAGAAGCCCGCCCCGTCGATCATCGCCGCGCGCACCAATTCAGTCGGGAACGCGGCATAGTAGTTGCGGAAATAGAGGGTGGAGAAGCCTATTCCATAGACGACATGAACGAGGATCAGGCCATAGGTCGTGCCGGAGATGTTGAGAAGCCCCAGGATTCGCGCCATTGGGATCAGGACGATCTGGAAGGGGATGAAGCACGAGAACAGGAGCAATCCGAAGATCCAGGTTGCGCCCTTGAAATGCCATTTCGTCAGGACGTAGCCGTTCAGCGCTCCGGCGATGGTGGAGATTGCGACGGCCGGCACCGCCATGGCGATGGAGTTGATGAAATAGGGGCGCAGTCCGGTGGGTTGCACCCCGATCTGGGCCGTCGACCAAGCCGAAAGCCATGGCGCGATGGTCCATTCGCGCGGCAGGGCGATCATATTGCCGCCGGTGATTTCCTCCAACGGCTTGAGGGAGTTCACCAGCATGATCCCGAAGGGCAGCAGGTAGAACAGCGCGAAAAGGATAAGCACGAGGTAGATGAAGAACCGTGCCACGTTGGATGAACGAACGGCGTTGTCGGAGGATGCCAAGGCCATTACTTGCGCTCCCGCAATTCGGCGTAGAGATACGGCACCATGATCGCGGCGATGGTCATCAGCATGATGACGGCCGAAGATGCGCCGATGCCCATCTGGTTGCGCGTGAAGGTGTAGGAATACATGAACGTCGCAGGCAAAGCTGTGGCGTTGCCCGGCCCCCCGCCAGTCAGCGCGATCACAAGGTCATAGGACTTGATCGCAAGGTGGCTCAGGATCACGAATGCGCTCAGAAACGCGGGGCGCAGCTGCGGCAGGATGATCCGGCGATAGAGCTGGAAGTTGGACGCGCCATCCATCTGGGCGGCTTTCAGGATCTCGTTGTCGATCCCGCGCAGGCCCGCAAGGAACATCGCCATGACAAAGCCCGAGGACTGCCAGACCGCGGCGATGACGATTGTATAGATGGCCATTTCGCTGTCTTTGATCCAGTCGAACTCAAAGCTCTCCCACCCCCAGAGATGCATCGTGTTCTCGAGCCCGATGGCAGGATCGAGGAACCATTTCCACGCTGTGCCCGTCACGATGAACGACAGCGCCATGGGATACAGGAAGATCGGGCGCAGCAGCCCTTCGCCCCGGATCTTCTGGTCCAGCAAGATCGCCAGCATCAGCCCGATCAACGTGCAGATCACGATGTAGAGCGACGCGAAGATCGCAAGATTGGTGACGGCCGTATCCCATTCCCGGATGCGGAACAGGCGGTCGTAATTCTGCAGGCCGACCAGGTTGAAGGACGGCAGCATCCGGCTGTCGGTGAAGCTGAGGAAAACAGTGAAGGCGATGAAGCCGTAGACGAAGATCACCATGATCGCGAAGGATGGCGCGAGGACGATCTTGGGAAGCCAATTCTGCAAACGGGTGCGGAAATCCACTCCGTCCGACAACATGGGATCGGTTGCGGCCATGGGGCCTCTCCTTCACTCGGGTGAATGACTTGCAGATCAGCGCTGCAAGATGGTCCGGCCCCGCGTGATTGGCGGAACCGGACCGGGGAAGGACGCGCTTACTGCGCCAGTTCGACGGCGGTGACCATTTCGGCCGCTGCAGTCTCGCTGTCATACTCACCATTGAAGTGGGCGGTGATCACGTCATACATCGCGTTCTGCACCGACGGCGGGTTGGCGTGGCCATGGGCCATGGAGCCGAAGAGTCCGCCATTGGCACCGGCTTCCGCCAGTTGCGCCATGCCAAGCTGACCGCAGGCATCGAACGACGAGGGGTCGATGTCGGTCCGCGCGGGAACGGACCCCTTGACCACGTTGAACGCAATCTGGAATTCGGGGCTCAACACGGCCGAAGCCATGGTCAGCTGCGATTCCTGCGCCACCGGATCAGCCACGTTGAACATCGCGAACTGGTCCGAGTTGAACATCACCGTGCCTTCGGTGCCGGGAACACGGAAGCACTGGAACTCCTCGCCCGCAGTCTGACCGGCATTGACGAATTCGCCCTTCGCCCAGTCACCCATGATCTGGAACAGCGCTTCGCCGTTGATCACCATGGCCGAGGCAAGGTTCCAGTCACGACCCGAGAAGTTGTCGTCCACGAATCCACGCAGCGTCGCCATCCGATCGAAGGCTTCGACCATCTGTGCACCGCCAAGCGCCTCGGGATCGAGGTCGATGAAGGCCGCCTGGTAGAACTCGGGGCCACCCACGCCCATCACCATCGAATCGAAGATGGTCGCGTCCTGCCATGCCTGACCACCATGGGCCAAGGCGGTGTAGCCTGCATCTTGTGCGGCCTGCATCGCTGCCACGAACTCTTCCCACGTGGTCGGCTGGCTGATGCCAAGCTCTTCCATCAGGGCTGTATTTGCCCAGACCCAATTGGTCGAGTGAACATTGACCGGAGCCGCGACCCAATGGCCATCATAGGTGGAGAATGCCTGAAGAGCGGCGGGAACGACGTCGGCCCAACCCTGCTCGGCGGCCAAAGCGTCGAGGTTTGCCAGCGCACCCTCGGCTGCCCAATCCTGGATCGCGAAACCCAGCATCTGCACCGCAGTCGGAGGATCGCCTGCGGTCACACGGGCACGCAGAACGGTCATGGCGTCAGAGCCACCGCCGCCGGCAACCGGCATGTCGGTCCAGCCGATGCCGCCACCGGCCAAGTCTTCGCGCAGGACGTTCAGCGCGGCCGCTTCACCGCCAGAGGTCCACCAGTGCAGAACCTCAACCTCCTGGGCTGCGGCCACGCCGGTCGACAGCGCCATGATCGCGGCGCCCATGTAGAATTTAGTGAACTTGGTCATTGTAGTCCTCCCTTATGACCGTATCCCTTACCGGGACTGACGAAATTAAAACGTTATAAATCTGGTCGAAGTCAACCAGAAAGTGCTTTTGCAAAACCAGGTATCTTTCTTCAGAACTGCCTACAATCAGAATATTATTCTGCAGCGCAGAGAATCTTCGCAGAGAAATCAGCCTATTGTAACGTTTCAAATGCCGGGCAATATAGCTGGCATAGAACCTGAAGGGCGACCCATGGCCTCGAGCCGCGACACCAGTGATGCCGCACCCTCTCCAACCGGCGAGAAACCGACCCTGCGCAGCCTTGCGGAACTGACGGGATTTTCGGTCGCGACGGTCAGCCGGGCACTTGCGGACGATCCGCAGATCGCCGTGAAGACCCGCGCGACCGTGGCCGAGGCCGCCGCCGCCGCAGGTTACGTGCCCGACCGTGCCGCACGCCGCCTGCGCACCGGCCGTACGCAAGTGGTGACCCTGCTGCTCAACACCGAGCACGAGTTTCTCGGCTTCACCCACGAGTTTCTGTCCGGCATCACGGAGGCCCTGCGCGGCACAGGGTATTCCGTCAACGTTGTGCCCGATCATGTGGGCGAAGATCGGTTGCAACCCGTGCGAAATATCCTGCGCAACCAGCTGGCCGACGGCATCCTCTTCACCCGAACCGAGGCTTTCGATCCCCGCGCGCGCCTGCTGTTGGAGGCCGGTTTTCCCTTTGTCAGCCATGGCCGCACCGAATTCACCACGCCGCACCCCTGGGTCGACTTCGACAACGAGGCCTTCGCGCGCGCCGCCGTTCAGCGTCTTGTCGCCAAAGGCCGAAAGCGCCTCTCCCTGATCCTGCCCGGGGATCGCTTCACCTTCACCCAGCACCTGCGATACGGCTTCGTCAGCGCGGCGCGCGAAGCCGGGGTGGATTTCGAGATCGTCAGCGGAGTAACGCTGGACAGTCCCGCGGCCTCTATCGCCCAAGTCCTGCGCAAAAGCCGAGCCTCGGCTTCCCCGCCCGATGGATATGTCTGCGTGGGCGAGGTGACGGCGCTTGTGACGCTGTCCGCACTGTCCGATAGCGGTGACGTGATGGGACGCGATGCGGATGTCTTCGCCAAGCGCGCCTCGCCGATATTCGACAATATCCGGCCCCGAATCGACACGGTGTTCGAGGACCTCCGCCAGACAGGCAACCTGATGGCCACGACGCTCTTGCGGCGCATGAAAGGCGAGGCACCGGAAGGGTTGACCCATTTGCTGCTGCCGAATTTCGACCGCCTCCATCATTCCTGAGCAACCCATTTGCCACGCGTGTCGCCAATGCGCATCTGCACCGTCTTGACCTCCAGGAACTCCTCGAGCCCGTAGCGGCCCAATTCGCGGCCCTGACCGCTTTGCTTGACGCCGCCGAAGGGCATTTCCGGGTAGCCGTCCATCCAGGTGTTGGTCCAGACCGTGCCCGCCTGCACCCGCCGCGCGAAGGCAAGGCAGGTGGACATGTCGCGCGACCAGACGCCCGCGCTCAACCCATAGGCCGCGTCGTTGGCCAGGCTCAGCGCCTCGTCCAGCGTGCGGAAGGTCAGGACGGACAGGACCGGCCCGAACACCTCGTCGCGCGCGATGGGCATGTCGGGGCGCAGGTTGGTGACGACCGTGGGCTGGTAAAATTGCGGTCCGACACCGTCGACACCGAACGCAGCGCCGCCGATGGCCAGAGTCGCGCCTTCGGCCACGGCGGCCTGCACATAGCCGTCGATCTTCGCCAGATGCTCCGGCGAGATGATTGCGCCGACCTGCGTGGCCGGGTCCAGCGGGTCGCCGAAGGGAACGCGGCGGCTTAGCGCCACGATCTTCGCGGTCAGGTCCTCGGCCACGTCTTCGTGCACGATGATCCGGCTGCCGGAATTGCAGCACTCCCCCGCGTTGAAATAGACGCCGAAGACAATTGCATCGGCGGCCTGATCCAGATCGGCATCGGGGAAGATTACCTGCGGGTTCTTGCCGCCAAGCTCCAGAGACACCCGCTTGAGTGTCCCGGATGCCGCCGCGCTGATCCGTTTGCCCACCCCGGTTGAGCCGGTGAAGCTGACCATGTCGACGCGGGCATCGGTGGAGAGGACCTCGCCCACAGGGTCTCCGAGCCCGAGGGCGATGTTGACCACGCCGTCGGGAATGCCCGCCTCGATCAGCAGTTCACCCAGCATGCAGGTTGTGGACGGCGTAAGCTCCGACGGCTTGATCACCGCCGTGCAGCCTGCCGCCAAAGCGAAAGGAAGCTTCTGGCTGACGATCAGGAACGGGAAGTTCCATGGGCAGATCAGGGAGACGACGCCGATTGGCTCCTTCAACACGACGCCCAGCATGTCCGCGCCAAGGCTGTTGTGACTGTCACCATGGATCATCCGCGCAAGGCTGGCGGCATAGCGCCAGAGATCGGCGGCGCCTGCAATTTCCCCTTTGGCCTGTGAAATCGGTTTGCCGGATTCCAGCACCTCCAACAGGGCGATGCGGTCGACGTGTTCTTCTATCAGATCGGCCACGCGCAACAGGATGCGTGCACGGGAAGCTCCGCTGGAAAACGCCCAGTCGCCCGCATCGAAGGCGGCTCGTGCTGCAGCGATGGCCGCTTCCGCCTCTGCCTTGCCGCCCTTCGCCGCGGTGCTGACCAATCCGCCATGGGAAGGCGAGTGCCGCTTCGACACCGCACCGTCTGCACTGTCACGCCAGGCGCCGCCGATCAGGTGGCGAGCTCTGAACGGGTCGGGCAGCGCAACGCCGGTTCCGGGGATGATGGTCATTTCGGTCATGTCTCAGATTCCCTGGAAGTCTGGTGAGCGTTTTTCACGGAAGGCCGATACGCCCTCGTCCCGATCTTTGGTCGCGCCCACCATGCCGCTACCCAAGGCCTCGATCATCGCCGCGCGGTCTTCTCCGACAGCGGCATGGATCTGATATTTCGCAACTTCATGGGCGCGGGGTGACGCAGCGATGGCCTGATTGGCGATCGCCAGCGCGGTGGCCAGCGGGTTGTCCGAAACCTCGGCCACGAAGCCCAACGCCAGCGCGCGCTCTGCCGACAGGCGCCGCCCGAACAGGGCCATTTCCTTCACCGCTGCCTCGGGCAGCAACCGCAAGAGCCGCGTATTGCCGCCCCAACCCGGCACGATGCCCACCTGTGCCTCGGGCAAGGCCAGCGTCGCTTGCGGGGCCATCACGCGGATATCCGCACAGGCTACCAATTCCAGACCGCCGCCGAAGGCATGGGCGTGGATCACGGCAATGGTCGGTTGTGACAGCCGCGCGAAGCGGTCGTAGACGCGATGCCCCTCCCGCACCCAAAGCCTTGCGAAATCGGTGGGCGACAATGCACCCCAACCGACGATATCTGCCCCCGCGCAAAACGCCCTCTCGCCGACTGCAGTCAGAAGAACCGCCCGCACCAGGGAAGACCGCTCAAGAGTCGCGCAGGCGTCCTCCAACTGCGCCAGCATCTCGGGCGTCAGCGCATTGAGTTTGGCCGGATTGTCGACCGTGATGCGGGCCAATGCGCCGTCGATCTCGAGGTGAACCGCGCTCATAACTGCAATCCCATCGGCGCATCGCGCAGGACACCAAGCGGCAGTATCTGCGCGTCCTCCGCCACCGCAACGCGACCATCTGATGCCGCCACGATGTCGCGCGCGGGATCGATCCCCGGCATGATCTCCACAGCGACAAGACCCTTGTCACCCAACCGCATCACGCAGCGCTCGGTGACATAGAGCACATCGGCCCCACGCGCCTTTGCCCTTCGGCCCGCGAAGGTCACGTGTTCGACCGCTTCCACCATCTTTGTGAATTTGCCCGGGGAGACCACGCGCAGGCCCTCGTCAGTGATCTCCAACTGCGCGCCCGCTTCGAAATAGCCGCTGAAGACGATCTTCTTCGCATTCGCCGTGATATCCACGAAGCCCCCGCAGCCTGCCGTCAGATACGGCTTCTTGCCCAGCTTCGAGACATTCACATTCCCGTCCACATCGACCTCCATGAAAGACAGGAACGACACATCGAAGCCGCCGCCCTGGAAATAGCTGAACTGCTGTGGCGACGGCACGAAGGCATCGGCGTTCGACGCGCAGCCAAAGGCGAAGCCGGTCAGGGGCATGCCGCCCACGGCACCCTGTTCGATGGCCCATGTCACCGCATCATGGGCACCTTCCTCCAGCAAGATGCGCGGCACCATGGCCGAGATGCCGAAGCCCAGATTGGCCGTCATCCCGCGCCGCAATTCCATCGCGGCGCGCCGGGCGATGATCTTTTCCACCCCGTGTTCCGCCAGCGAGAAGGACGACCATGGTCGCATCACCTCGCCCGAGATCGCAGGGTCGTAAGGCGTTTCGGTGGTCTGCTTCTGATCCGGGGCCACCACGATCAGGTCCACCAGATGTCCGGGCACATGCACATCATGGGGCCGAAGCGAGCCCCCTGCGGTCACCCGTTTGACCTGCGCGATCACCAGCCCGCCATGGTTGCGCGTGGCGATGGCCTGATCGAGACCGCCCAGATACGCGCCCTCGTGCTCATAGGTCAGGTTGCCGCGCTCATCCGCGGTGGTGGCGCGCAGAATGCAGACATCCGGCACGATATTGGGGAAGTGCAGCCAGGTGTCTCCGGCGAATTGCACGCGGGACACGATCGGCGCTTGCGCGGCCACCGCGTTCATCGCGCAGCCCTCGCGGACCGGGTCCACGAACGTCTCCAACCCCACCTGCGTCAGCACGCCGGGGCGGCGCGCGGCCACGTCGCGGTGCATGTCATACAGGATGCCGGAGGGCACGTTGTAGGCGGCCACGCGATCCTCCATGACCATGGCCCAGATCGCGGGCATCGGCAGGTTCGACGGGCCCGATGGATATGACCCACCGATGATCCGCGACAGCAATCCGTCCTTGGCGATATGATCCACGCCCTTCACGCCATACATGTCCCCCGCCGCGATGGGGTGGAGCGTGGTCAGGCCCCTCGGGTGGCCTTCGGCGTCGAACCGCTCTCCTAGGGCCTGCAACACCGCATCCGGACACCCAAGCGCTGACGAACTGGAAACGGTCACGACTGCACCGTCCCTGATGCGCGCAACGGCCTCGGCCCCGGTCACGATCTTCACCATCTCAGATCCCGCCATAATCGACGGCCACGCGACGGCCTGTTTCGGCTGCCGTCGCGACAGCCATGGCGACAGCGAGAGATTTGACACCATCGGCGCCATCGGCAGAGGGGCGCCCCTGCCCAGCGCAGGCCTTGGCGAACAGGTCCAAAGCGCGATCGTAGAGGCCGTGGAGGGCATAGGACAATGCCTCTTCCCCCGCCTCCGTCCGCAAGACGACCTCTCCCACGGGCTGCTGTGTCATTACACCCCGCGCAAAGATCGAACCCTTGGTTCCGTGACATTCGATCCCGGAACCGGCGAAAGGATGGGTGAAGCTCTCATGGCTTTGCACCATGGCACCAGAGGGCATGGACCATACGGACATGGCGCTGTCTTCCACTCCCCGCCCCAATCCGCTGGTGGTTTTAATGGCAACCACGTCGACAGGATCCTCGTCCAGATGGAAACGGACCGTATCCGCATCGTGGACAGTAATGTCGGGGATCACCCCGCCACCTGCTGCCGGGTTGTCGATGCGCCAGCCCTGCAGATGCGGCGGGAGGTGCACGGCGTGGAACACGCGGATCGAAAGCACGTCTCCGATGCGGCCTGCCCGGATCGCATCCCGGATCGCCAGATGTGAGCCCGCATTGCGCAGGTGGTGGTTCGTGGCGAAGGTCACGTCGGCCGCCTTTGCAGCGCGCACCATGGTGACGGCATCTGCGACGCCCATCGCAAGGGGCTTCTCGCACAGCACATGCTTTCCCGCAGCAATCGCGGCCATGGCTTGCGGGAAGTGCTTCTCGTTCGTGGTAGAGATGTAAACGGCGTCAACGCCGTCCATTGCGGCGTCCAGATCTGTCACGCCACGGCCGATTGCATGGGTCGCGGCGTAGCTGGCGGCCCGATCAGTACTGGAACTGAGGACTGTTTCGATCTGACCGCCCGATGCGCGGATGGCTCCGATCATATGCTCTGCCGCGATTGTGCTCGCGCCGATCAGTCCCCACCGCATGCGCGTTCGTCTCCCAATTTTGGAACGTTCCTATTCGCGAATGTCTTGGAAGTTTGCTGACTGAGAGTCAAGGGTCACCGTCTGGCGCAACTGAGGCCGGTCTTGTGGTCGAACACATGCGCCGCGCCAGCGTCGATCGCCACTTGCAGCGTCGTCTTCGCGCTGATCGCCACCTGACCCGGAAGCTGCATGGCGAAGTCGTCCGCCCCCGCGACGGCACCATAGACGAAGGTTTCCGTCCCCAACTGCTCAACCGCGCGCACCTGAAGCGGCACGCCTGCACCATCGGCCGGTTTGGTATGGCCGGGGCGGATACCGAGTTCGACATCTTGTCCGGGATGGACGTTGAAACGGCCTGGGTCCATCGCCACCTCGGCCCCACCTTCGGACACGAACAGCCCCCCTTCCCCCATCACACCCCGGATGAAGTTCATCTTGGGCGAGCCGATGAAGCCCGCGACGAACCGGTTCGCGGGATGGTTGTAGAGCTGAAGCGGCGGACCGAATTGCTCCAGCCGCCCGGCCCGCAGCACGGCGATCTTGTCGGCCATGGTCATCGCTTCGACCTGATCGTGGGTGACGTAAACCATGGTATTGCCAAGGCGCTGGTGCAATTCGCTGATCTCGCCTCGCGTGGCCACCCGCAGCTCTGCATCGAGGTTCGACAACGGTTCGTCGAACAAGAAGACACGCGGCTCGCGCACGACGGCGCGGCCAATGGCGACGCGCTGGCGTTGGCCGCCCGAAAGCTGGCCGGGGCGACGGTCGAGGTATTCGTCGATCTGCAACATCCGCGCGGCCTCGGACACGCGGGTATCGATCTCGGCGCGGGGCATGCCGACATTCTCCAAGCCGAAGGACAGGTTGTTGCGCACGGACATATGGGGGTAGAGCGCATAGCTCTGGAACACCATCGCCAGCCCGCGCTTGGAGGCCGGCACATGGTTCAGCACCTCGTCGTCAATCGCGATCTGGCCACCGCTGATCTTTTCCAGCCCCGCGATCATCCGCAGCAATGTCGATTTTCCGCAACCCGACGGGCCGACGAACACGCAGAAGTCCCCCGACTTCACCGTGATGTCGATACCGTGGATCACCTCCACCTCTCCATAGGCCTTCTTCACGTCGCGGAGTTCTAGCAGGGCCATAAGCGTTTCCTTCTTTCCCTATCGCTTCGCTGCTCGAGGGAGGTCATTTCATGCCGGTATTGGCGATACCGGTGGTGATGTATTTTTGCAGGAAGACGAAGACCAGCGTGGTCGGGATCAGGCTCACGACCGTCATGGCCAGCCGGTAATGCTCCTGGCTGATATGCTCGCCCCGGAATTCCAGCAGGCATAACTGGATCGTGTAGGCCTCGGTGTTCGTTGCGATGGCGACCATCGGAATGATCAAGTCGTTCCAGCGCCAGATGATCGACAGGATGCCAAGCGCGGCAATGGCCGGAAGGGCCAGCGGCAGCACGATCCGCCAATACACCTTCCATTCCGACGCGCTGTCCATCCTTGCCGCTTCCAGCAATTCCTCGGGGATCGTCAGCATGTATTGCCGCAGCAGGAAGACGCCCGCCGGTGTCGCGGCGCCGGGTATGATGACGCCCCAGATGGAACCGGAAAGACCCGTCGCATGGATCGCCTTGAACACACCCACCAGCGTGATCGTGGCCGGCACCATCAGCGTCGCAAGGATCACCGCCAAGAACAGCGTCTGCCCCCGGAAGGTGTATTTCGAGAGAGCGAAGGCGGCCATGGAGTTGATCAGCAGTGTCATCAGCGTGGCGATCACCGTCACCAGAACCGAATTCGTGATGCAGGTGGCAAAATCCACGTTCACGCCATAGGCGGTGCCCGTCAGCGGCTCCAGATAATTGCGCCAGTCGGGCGCGATATTTCGGTTCGCGGTGACGGTATCGGCGGGAAGGCGCACGACGCCATCCACGCTGCCATTGACGGCGCGACCGGGATAGAACGCGGATGTGGCGCTGACATTGGGAACGGCCCATTGCATCACTTCGCCAGTGTCGGGATGGGGGGCGGTGACCAGCACTTGCGTGACGATGGCATTGGGCTGGTAGGGACCGACGCCCAGATACTCTCCGATCAGGCGTTGTTCGTCGACGTCCAGGCCATTCATCACGGCGTCCACGTCGAACGCCTCCCGCGCCTGCGGCGTCAGCGCGCCGTATCGATTGAGCCAGTCCGGCAGCCCTTCCTCGGCGACCAGCGCCCGCGCAGCATTGGAGACTTGCCCCAGATGGGAGCGGAGAGCGTAGAGCGTGTTGCCCTCCAGACCGGCGAGGAAGCCCTCCACATCCTGATCCGCCCGTTCGTCGAGCGTCAGATCGGTCCAGTTCAGAACCCAATCCGGGATATCCGCGACGACGAAAATCTCGCGGCCGTCAGGACCATTCACAGTGGCGCGAGCGACGCGATCATAGTCGCCCGGCAGCAGGGACAGGTCCTGGCTTTCGATCTGGAACTGTGTCTTGACCGAATTCAACCCCAGCCACAGGACCGGGACAAGGATCACGAGGAAGCCGAACACAAGGTAGGCATAGGACAGCCAATCCACGAAGGTCAGCTTGTCTCGCCCCTGACGGCGGCTGAGGAAGTCCCATACCGCGCTCATCTCGCGCTCCGTCCGGACAGGAAGATCTGGATCACCGACAAGACAGCCAAAGCTCCCGCGATAAGAAGCGAAGCCGTGGCCGCAACGCCAAGCCCGTGGGTCGTGGTCTGGCCACGCAGGCCCGCCGTCTCGAAGATATAGGCCACGATGGAGATCCAGCCGACCTGCATCGCGTAAAGCTCCTCGAACGCCTGGAATGCCTTGATGAGAGACAGCACCGTGACGACCAGCAGCGTCGGCATCAGCAACGGCAGGGTGATCTTGCGCAGCACGCGCCAGGGCGAGGCGCCGTCCATCTCGGCGGCTTCATAAAGATCGCCGGGGATCGCCTGAAGACCCGCCAGAAGGATCAGCATGTAGAAGCCGAGATGCGCCCAAGTATAGACGAAAACGGACCAGAACATCGTCCAGGCCGGGTCCACAAGCCATTGAATCGGCGCGTCGATCCAACCCCATTCCATCAGGGTAACCGTCATGAGCCCCTGACGTTTCAGGATCAACGTCCAGAGGAAGCCGACAACGACGGGCGACAGCATGACAGGGTAGAAGAAGATCGACCGCCAGAACCCGCGTGCGACGATGTCGCGGTTCAGAACCAGCGCCGTGATCAACGAGAACAGCACCATGATCGGCACCTGAAAGATCACGAAAACCGATGTATCCATGACCGCGCGGTAGAACTTGTCGTCCTCGAGATTGGCGGCGCCGGTGTCGATCTGCGTTTCCGCCAGCAGGCGTTGCCAGTTGTCGGTGCCCGCGAAGGGGCGGTCGGCGAAGTTGATCGACTGGCCTTCGGTGAAGCTGAAACCTACGTTGATGAACAGCGGCGCGAAGGTGAAGATGCCGAACACCAGCAGGTTCGGCAGCAGGAACAGGTAGGGCAGCGGTCCGTGGCCGCGCAGCTTCTGCGCCAGTTCGATCGGCCAACCCAGAATGGCCATTGCGCGAGCACCCAGGGTGCCTCGGGGGCGGGCAATGACCGCCCCCACGACCAGATAGACGAGAAAGCCAAGGGGCCACGCCGAGCCTGCAAAAGCATTGTGAATGGCGTTCCACATCGGCCCGGCCCGCTCTTGCCTTTACTCCGCGATCTGCGCCGCGACGTCCGCATCGATTGCCGCCAGCGCGTCGTCGAGGGACATTGCGCCGGTGATCGCCTGCGTGATGTAGTCGGGCACGATGCCATAGATCACGAAGTTCTTGGTATAGCCCTGGAACGTGAAGGCCTGGGGCGTGGTCTCGGCCGCGCGGGCGATCGAGGTTGCGAAGGTCGACAAGGCTGCGGCGACCGCCGGGTCCGTGTCGCCATAGTCGACACCCGCTGCCTGCAAGCCGGAATGCGCCGTGATGGACCGTGTCTCGGCGGCGTAGCGCGCGGCGTTGTCCTCGGCCGCCAGGAAGGCGATGAAGGCTGCTGCCGCCTCCGGCACATCGGTGGACGAGAAGGCCACGATTCCGGCTCCGCCCGGCATCGCGCCGCAGCCGCCCGGGCCACAGGGTGCGGGCACCGCGCGCCATTCGAAATCGGTGATGTTCTCCGCGTAGTTGGAGATCATCCACGAGCCCGACATGTGCATCGCGACCGATCCCGACAGGAACAGCGGCGCCGCGTTCTGGTAGGCGGTGCCGGTGCCCGCGGGCCAGCCATCGGCGGGCATCAGGCCCGAGCTGTGCCAGCCGACAAAGGTTTCCGCAAAGCTGCGGAAGCCGTCGTCCACCAGGATCGGAACGCCGGCATCGTCAAAGAAAGCAGCACCATAGGAGAAGGCGGGGCCTGCCCAGCGGTGCGCGGTGCGGTCCATCGCCAAGGCGGCATCCATCCCCAGCGTTTCCTGCACTTCGGCTAGTGCCGCGGCCCAATCGTCCCAGGTGGCTCCCTCGCCCGGCATCTCGACACCGGCATCGTCGAACATCGTGACGTTGACATAGGGGCCGGTCACCGTCAGCTCCATCGGCCAGCCATAGATGCCCTGATCCTCGCCGCCGGGCGCGCGATACCAAGGCAGGACCGCGCCATATGCGCTTTCCATGTAATCGACATCCACATAGGGCGTCAGGTCGAGGTAATACTGGTTCAACCCGCCAAGGTTGTTGACCCGCGCGACATCGGGTGCTGCGTTGGTCTGAAGCTGGTTTTCCAGTTGATCGCGGACAATCTCGTAGCCCACGACTTCCATGGCAACGGTATGGCCGGTTTCAGCCTCGAAATCCGTGATCAGGCCCGCCAGAACGTCGCATTCGACGCCGTTCTGGAAGCACAGAAAGCTGATTTCGTCCGCCGAGGCGGCGCTGGCCGCCATCAACGCAGTCGCGGCACAAGTCAGCCGCAAGGATTGCAGTTTGGTCATTTGTCGTCCTCCCATTTGTCTTATTTTGCATCACGATAAAAACAACCCGCGGTGCCGTCCACAGGTTATCGCGCGGGCCCGATGATGCTGCAAAGCAGCGAACCGCGCCGGATAGAACAATCCCCGTCGCAGGCACGGGAGGCAAGCCGCCGCCGACCGTCCTTGCCGGTCCGAAGGTATATCAATGCTATATCAATTTCATGCGCCGCGGATCCCGAGGACACGATCAAACGGAGCACACAGGCCCCGTATCACGGTTGCGGAGGCGACAGGGCGCCCGCGACGGGGCCAGTCGAGCGCCCGAATCAAGCACCGCCTAGAACGGCCGATCCGGCGCATCCGGCAGGTGCGACAACTTCAAGAGTCCGCGTCGAAGGACGCGCAATTCCTCGGGCGTCAGGCCATCGACCAACCGGGTCTCGAACCGGGCGGCGGCACCGCTGAGATCCTCGAACACGACGCGGCCGACGGGCGTGAGGGACAAGTCCTCCACCCGCCGGTCGTCGGCCATCTGGCTGCGCGCGAGGTAGCGCTTGGCCTCCAGCGCGGCGACGGCGCGGCTGACCTTGGTCTTGTGGATCGAGGCCATCTCGCAGATCCGCCTGGCGGAGAGCGGGCCGTAGCATCCGAGGTGGAACAGCACCCGCCATTCCGTCCGCAACATGCCATAGCGGCCCCGGTAATAGGCCTGGAATTCCTGACCAGCGGCCTCGGCGGCCTGGTTCAGCAGGTAGGGCAGGAAATGCGGCAGATGGAAGGGCGCATCGGACATGACGCTCCGCTAGCAGCGAATGGTTACAAAAGCCACTGTCTGCGTCATCGAGGGGGCCAGCTTTTGCCCCTCCAGGGCACGGGGTCAGCTTTTGCCCCCCCAGGGCACGGGGTCAGCTTTTGCCCTTCCAGGGCACGGGGTCAGCTTTTGCCCTTCCAGGGCACGGGGTCAGCTTTTGCCCTTCCAGGGCACGAGGGCCTTCTCGGCCAGCCGCATGAGAATATCGATGCCGAAGCCGATGATGCCGATCAGGATGATGCCGAGGATCACGATATCGGTGTTCTGGAAACGCGAGGCGACCATGATCATCATGCCCGCGCCCTGTTCGGCCGCCACCAGCTCCGCCGCGACTACGGTGCCCCAGCACACGCCCATCGCCACCCGCGCGCCGGTGAAGATCTCGGGCAGGGAATTCGGGACGATGACATGGCGCATGATCTGCGCCTTGCTGGCGCCCAGCGAATAGGCCGCGTGAACCTTGGAGATGCTGACGCCGGACACGCCCGAGCGCGCCGATATCGCCATGATCCAGAGCGCGGCCAGGAACAGGAGGACGATCTTTCCCGGCTCTCCGATGCCGGCCCAGATGATGACCAGCGGGATCAGTGCCAGCGGCGGAACGGGGCGCATGAATTCGACAATGGGATCGAACCAGCCGCGCGCCCAGTTCGACAGGCCCATGGCATAGCCAAGCGGGATGCCGACCAGCGCGCCCAGCGCGAAGCCTGCAAGGACGCGAAACAGCGAATAGCCCAGATGCTGCCCCAGAGAATAGTTGCGGAAGCCGTTCCACAGGATGTCCCAGAACCGCACCGCGACGGCTTCGGGCGCGGGCAGCCAGATCGGTTCCATCTGCCAGCCCTTGTCGGGCAGGATGTTGAGCGACCCGCGCGTGGACATGGAAACCGTGCCGAAACCGAACCGCAGCCGATCGCCCGGCGCTATCGGCTGGCCGTTAACGGCGATGATCGTGGTGCCGTCATCGCGGGTCAGCAGGTCGTTGTCCTGCAACCGCGCCAGTTCCGAGCCATAGGCTTCGATCACGAGGCTGTCGTTGCGCGCGAAGCCATCGCCCGGTTCCACCACGGGCGGTTCGGGATCGGGAAGTTCGTTGCCGTCTTCGTCGCGGCCGGTCTCGAACAGCAGGAATGTCACGGTGGCGGTGTCGGTTTCGCCCTCGGCGTTCCGGACCGTATGTTCGAACGTATGCAGGCCCAGCGGCGGGCCGGGCATGTGCAGGAACGACGGGATCAGGGCCGAGCCGGTAAAGGTCGCCCAGAGGAAGAACAAGGTCAGGATGGAGATGACCGAGGCGCGCCGGTCGGGCAGCACGGCGCTTTCATCGCCGAAGGTCACCGTCTTGAGCGACGAGAACCCGGTGCGCGCGATGCCGCCCGCAACGACGCGGACGATGACGAAGGCCCCGACGAAGATGCCGAGATAGATCAGGAACGGGATCATTGCGCGGTCTCCGTCCGGCCCATGATCTCTTCCTCCATGTCCCAGATCATGCCGAGGATTTCCTCGCGCACCTCGGCGAAGCGGGGGTGTTTCTTGACCTCGCGCAGGTCGGCGCCGACGCCCATATCGGCGAAAGGCAGGTTGTATTCGCGGTGGATGCGCCCCGGACGGGGGGCCATGACGATAAGCCGTTCGCCCAGCAAAAGCGCTTCTTCTACCGAATGGGTGATGAGAATGATGGTCTTGCCGGTTTCCTTCCACAGCTTCAGCACGAGGCTTTGCATCTTCTCGCGCGTCAGCGCATCCAGCGCGCCGAGCGGTTCGTCCATCAAGATCACGTCGGGGTCATTGGCGAGACAGCGGGCAAGGGCAACGCGCTGCTGCATGCCGCCGGACAATTCGTAGATCGCCTTTTCCTTGAAGTCCCGCAAGCCGACCACATCGAGAAGGTGATCGACCGTCGCGCCGTATTGCGCGCGGCCCTGCCCCTTCATGCGCGGCCCGAAGCTGACGTTTTCGCGCACGTTCATCCATTCGAACAGCGCGCCCTTCTGGAACACCATGCCGCGTTCGGCATCGGGACCATGGACGCGGTGACCGTTCAACTCGATCATGCCGGATGTCGGCGCAAGAAAGCCCGCGACAATGTTGAGAAGGGTGGTCTTGCCGCAACCCGAGGGACCAAGGACGCTGACGATCTCGCTCTCCTTGATGTCGAGAGAGACATCCTGCAACGCCTGCACCGACCCGCCATTGGGCAGATCGAAGCGCATGGAGACGTTTCGAATGGCCAGTCCTGTCATGGGCGGGCTCCGATTTGAGACTGCGGCGGGGACAGACTGCGGCGGGGACAAACGGGCCCGGAACCGCCGGGCCCGCCCCTTGCCGATCAGTTGCCGGCGGCGGTGGTCAGCGGGCCGGGATTCACGCGATCGGTGTAGTCGGCCAGCGCGGAGTCGATGGACCCGGCCTCCACGAAGACATTCGCCACGCCCCCCATGAAGGTGGCCATGCCGCCATCCATCCAGATCGGGCCAAGCACCGCGTCGGCGCTGGGAAAGCCCATGGTCGCGATGGAGGCGCGGGCGGCGTCCAGATCCATGCCCGCACGTTCGGCGATATTGGGCAACATCGCCTCGGTCTCTCCGGCGTTCCAGCGATCGTTGGCGGCCTGTGTCACGGCCAGGAACGAGGCCACGAGGTCGGGATTCTCCGCCACGAATTCGGCAGGGGCCGAGATCACGTCGAACACGAGGATGCCCAGTTCGGTCTTCTCGTCGCCGGTCAGCAGGACATTGCCGTATTCCAGCATGCGGGTCAGGCCACCGCCATAGCCGCAGGCGAAATCCACGGAACCCTGCGACAGGGCGGCGGCGCCTTCGGGCGGCGCCATGTCGACGATGACGAGGCTGGCGAGATCGATGCCGAAATGCTCCATCTGGCGCAGGAAGCCGTAATGGGCGGCGGTGCCCAGCGGCACGGCGACGCGGCGCCCGGCCAGTTCGGAGGCATTGTCGGCGTCGATTTCCAGATCCGAGCGCACGACGCAGTTGTCGTTGTCGGCATAGGTCACGGCGACGTCCACGACCTCGATATCCTGACCGGCGGAAGCGGCCACGACAAAGGGCGGCAAACCTTGGGAGACGGCGATCTGCACGTCGCCCGATGCCATGGCGGCGGACATGGCGGTGCCGGTCTCGAACGAGACCCAGTTGAGGGTGATGCCCATGGCCTCCTCGAATTCGCCATTGGCCCATGCGTCATACATCGGCAGGGGCCATTCGAGGAAATAGGCGACGGTGATTTCGCTGATGTGACCATCGGCAAGGGCGGACTGCCCGCTGGCCAGGATCGCGGTTCCAGCCAGGGCTGCGGCGATTGTCTGTTTCATTGGTCTCTCCTGTCGGGATCGTCTTGTTTCCTGCGGGTCGCTTCAGGGCGGTTCGGGCGGTGCCTTGTCCTGCGCCATCGCCGCCTCGGGCGGTCCGTCATTATGCGACCGATGGGGCCACGCAAAACGCTAGGCAGCGCGCTTTCTTTGCGTCAAGCAATTTCCATAAGGCCAGATTTGGCCCGCGAATGGGCCAGAAGGGCCTGACCCTGCCCGCGTCGTCGCCAGAAGGTGCAAGCGCTTGCACGCGGAAGGTTAGGGCCAAACGCGCCAAGGACCTGATCCACTTGCCCGCCGGGCCCCCAGACGGACCCGCCCCATGACGCGCACTGCGCGGGTTCGTGTCCGGCGCGAACCTTGCAGGCCCTCTTCACACCCCTGTCGCAGGCGGCTTCCCTTTGGGCCAAGACTGCCCCGATCGAGGCGGAAGATCCGCCTCTTGCCCAAGCGTTGGGCATGGATGTGACGGGGGTGGGTAACATGCCGGCCTGCGCTGCGCGCTGGCATTGGCCAGGGACGCCGCCGCCGCGCGGGCTGTTGCCTTGCCGGTCTTGCGGGCCATGAGGCCCGTTCCGGGCGCCATTCATGGGCCACGCCCGGGCGCGTTCTGTCCGATCTGATGTTTCAGTTGACAACATTCTGACGCGAAACGCATATCCTCGACGACGGGGCAGCCGCCCGCACGACGCGCCAGATCCGCGCGCGGCAACGGCCAGGCAGGATACCGAAAGGAACACCGGACAGATGGCTGCGACACTCTTCAGCGGGCTGCTTGTGCCCGCGATCACGCCGTTCAAGGCAGACCTCTCCGTCGATGCGGCGGCGTTCGTGGATACTTGCAAATGGCTGCTGGCCAATGGCGCCAACGGGCTGGCCGTGTTCGGCACCACCTCGGAGGCCAATTCGCTGAGCATGGCCGAGCGGATGGCGCTTCTGGAGGCGCTGATCGCCGCGGACGTGCCCGCCGAAGCGCTGATGCCCGGCGTCGGCCTGCCGTCGCTTGTCGATACGACCACCCTGGCCAAACATGCCGTGGCGCTGGGCTGCGGCGGGGTTCTGGCTCTGCCGCCGTTCTATTACAAGCCGGTATCGGTGGACGGTCTCTACGACTGGTATGCGGCGGTGATCCGTGGCGTCGGGTCCGACGATCTTGGCCTGTGGCTCTACCACATCCCGCAGATGACCGGCGTGGGCATTCCCCATGACCTGATCGAACGCCTGATCCGCGACTTCCCCGACACCGTTTTGGGCATAAAGGACAGTTCCGGCGACTGGGCGAATACCGAGGCGATGCTGCACCGCTTTCCCGGCTTTCGCATCTTCCCGTCTTCCGAGGGCGTGCTGGTGAAGTCCCATGCCTTGGGCGGTGTGGGCTGCATCACTGCATCGGGCAATATCAACCCCGCCGCGATCCGCGCTGTCATCGACGCCCTGGGCACGCCCGAAGCCGAGGCTTTGCAGGCGCCGGTGGCCGAGGTGCGCAAGATCTTTTCGTCCTGTCCGCTGATCCCCGCCGCCAAGGCGCTGTTGAGCGCCGAGATGGACGATCCCCGGCTTGCCACCCTGCGCCCGCCGCTGGATGCACTGCCCGCCGCCGATCTGGAGGCGCTGCGCGCGCGGCTTGCCGATGCGGGCTGGAGCTTGCCGCGAGCCTGACCGGGGGGCCGCAAGGTCGGCCGCGTTTACGGCACTTGGGCGGGCGATGTTCGTGCCGGGCGGTGGATTTCTAGCTGTCTAGTTGCAGTTTGAATTGTCCAGGGTCTCGTCCGGCATCCGCGTGTTGCAGAGGTGACCTGCCTGCAACTCGGTCTCTTCCAGCGCTGCATCTTCAAAGACAGCGCCACGCAGGTCGGTATCTTCGAACGAGACATTGATCAGGTGTGCGCCTCTGAAACTGGCTCCGCTCAGATCGGCCGCCGCAAAGCTAACGTTCTCCAGAACGGCGAAATCGAATATCGCAATGGTCAACGCAGTGTGAGAAAAATTCATATTCCGGATCGTCGCCTCGGTCAGATCGAGGCCTGCCATTCTCTCGCCAGTGACGTCCAGATTCTCGAAACGGCAGCCGTGGCACTGCCCCACCATCCGCAGTTGGTCCTCGTCGCCGGCCGATTGCGCGGATGCGAGACCGGCGGACACGGCAGCGGAGCCGAACACCGCCACTGCGAACACTGCGCCGCGAACGACGCCCGGCCTGAACCGCATGTTCCAGAATCGAAGAAATCGCCAAGGGTCGGCCGCCGCGCCATTCTGTGACGACGTGATCCTTTTTCGTCTGGCGGCCAGGTGCGGTGCGGTGCCGACGGCGCCGTTTTTGCGATGGTCTGGTCGCGTTCGCCCCCGGTCCAGCCAGCCCCCGCGGCACATCCGACGACAATCGATCTCGGCGCCTCCGCGCTCGGAGAGAACGGCCATTTCTCCATCCAAAGGACTTTGCATGCGATTCGTTCCCTTCTCGATTGTGACAACGTTATCGGCGCTCAAGGTAGGCCTTCCAAGGTCAATTCCAACCCGAAACGGCCTAAATTCGCGGCCTCCGCGCGTCTGTCATTCTCGACTGCGGACCTGCGGCCAAACTGGGCACGCGAGGCTCGATGCCGACATGAACGCCCCAATCCGGCCCACAGGCCGTGTCTGAATGTTGCCATTTCACGTCGCAAGCCTTATTCGGCAATGCAGCGAACATGGACCCGGAAGCGATTCCGGGTGGCTCTTCCGGCCGCCGATCCGCCGGACAAACTGGAAAACGGTGCAGGTGCACACCGATCCGGCGCAAGGTGCGCAGGTTCGGTATCGGATAACATTTTGATGATTTCTCTCGACGCTTATCGCAGCCAGTGGCTTGGCAACATCCGCGGCGACCTGCTTGCAGGCCTTGTCGTTGCGCTGGCCCTCATTCCCGAGGCCATCGCCTTTTCCATCATCGCGGGCGTGGACCCCAAGGTGGGTCTTTACGCGAGCTTCTCCATAGCCGTCATCACCGCCATCACGGGCGGGCGACCCGGCATGATCTCGGCCGCGACGGCCGCGACAGCCGTCCTGATGGTCACGCTGGTGCGCGATCACGGGCTTGAATACCTGCTGGCGGCCACTGTGCTGGCGGGGCTGTTGCAGATCGCCATGGGCGTGCTGAGGCTTGGCTTCGTCATGCGTTACGTGTCGAAATCGGTGATGATCGGCTTCGTCAACGCGCTGGCGATCCTGATCTTCATGGCGCAATTCCCCGAGCTTGACCCACGCGATGTCACGTGGTTGACCTATGCGCTGGTCGCAATGGGACTGGCGATCATCTATCTCTTGCCGCTTCTGACGACGGCCATTCCCTCGCCGCTCGTGACCATCGTGGTCCTGACGGCGCTGACCTTCGCGCTGGGGCTGGACGTGCGCACGGTGGGCGACATGGGCGCGCTTCCGGACACGCTGCCGGTCTTCCTGATCCCCGACATCGCGCCGACCTTCGAGACACTGATGATCATCCTGCCCTATTCGGTCGCCGTCGCCGTCGTGGGCCTGCTTGAAAGCCTGATGACGCAGAACATCGTGGACGACCTGACCGACACGAAATCGAACCGGAACCAGGAATGTGTGGGCCAGGGGCTGGCCAATACCGCCACGGGCTTCATCGGCGGCATGGCGGGCTGCGCCATGATCGGCCAATCCATCATCAACGTGAAGTCGGGCGGGCGCGGGCGGCTGTCGTGCTTCGTGGCGGGTGTCTTCCTGCTGGTCCTGGTCGTCGGCCTTGGCGATCTGGTCAGCATCATTCCCATGCCCGCGCTGGTCGCGATCATGATCATGGTCTCGGTCGGCACCTTTTCGTGGTCGTCGATCAAGAACCTTGCGGTGCATCCGCGGTCGTCCTCCATCGTGATGATCGCCACCGTCGCGACCGTGGTCTACACCCACAACCTTGCCATCGGTGTGCTGGTGGGCGTGCTGCTGTCGGGAATCTTCTTTGCCGGCAAGATCGCGCAGCTGTTCCGCGTCACCTCGGATATCAGCGATGATGGCCGCGTGCGGACCTATCGCGTCGAGGGTCAGCTTTTCTACGGCTCGGTGGAGGATTTCATGGACGCGTTCGATTTCAAGGAAGCGCCCGAGCGGGTCGTGATCGACGTGAGTGCGGCGCATATCTGGGATATCAGTTCGGTGCAGGCGCTGGACATGGCGATCCTCAAGTTCCGGCGCGACGGGGCCGAGGTCGAGGTGGTGGGCATGAATGACGCAACCGAGACGCTGGTGGACCGGTTGGCCATCCATGACAAGCCCGGCGCCATGGACACGTTGATGGACCATTGAGGGAGACCAAGACCATGACAGACAAGATCATCGCCCTTGTGGACGGGTCCGTCTATTCCGAAAGCGTCTGCCGCCATGCCGCCTGGATTTCGCAGCGCACGCAATCGCCGGTGGAGTTGATCCATGTGCTGGGGCGCCGCGACGGCACGGGCAATCGGGACCTGTCCGGCGCGATTCGCCTTGGCGCCCGCACGAGATTGATGGAGGAACTGGCCGAATTGGACGCGCAGCGCGCGAAGCTGGTGAGCCACCGGGGCCGCGCCATCCTTGAGGATGCGCGCGCCATCGTGGATCAGGACGGGGTGACCGAAATCACCACCCGCCTGCGCCATGGCGACATCGTCGAGGCCATCGGCGAGATCGAAGGCGATGCCCGCGTCATCGTCATCGGCAAGCGCGGCGAAGCGGCGGATTTCGCAAAGGGCCATCTGGGATCGAACCTGGAGCGGATCGTGCGGGCGGCACACCGTCCCGTCTTCGTGGCCGCCCGCGCCTTCAAGCCGATCGAAAGCGTTCTGGTGGCCTATGACGGCGGCGTGTCCGCGATGAAGGCGGTGGATCACATTTCGCGCAGCGCGCTGTTTGCACAACTGGCCATCACCATCGTGACCGTCGGGAACGAGACGTCCGAGGCGCAGAAGGGCCTTGCCGATGCGAAGGCGCTTCTGAAGGCTGCGGGCATCGACGCCGAGACGCGGATCGTTTCCGGCCAACCGGAAGCCGGGCTGGGCAAGATGGTCGAGGAGGAAGGTTTCGGCATGGTCGTCATGGGTGCCTATGGGCACAGCCGCATTCGCAGTCTCGTGATCGGATCGACCACGACCGAAATGGTCCGTACCTGCAAGGTGCCCGTGGTGCTGATGAGGTAGGGCATGACGGACCGCGGCCCCGCGCACTTGAAGACCACGTTCCTGCCGCGGCTTCGCGACGAGTTGCAGAGCCTGCGCACGGCCTCCGTGCAGACATCGGCAGACCGTCGGCCCGTGGAGCTTGACCAGCAGAGCGTCGGCCGGCTCAGCCGAATGGATGCGATGCAACAACAGGCCATGGCCGCCGCCCAGCAAACGCGGCGGCTTGGACGGATCAGGGCGCTTGAGGCCGCCGTCCGGCGGATGGACTCGGGTGAATTCGGCTGGTGCGAGGAGTGCGGCGAATTTATCGGGCAGCAGCGGCTTGAGCTCGATCCCACGTTGATCCGGTGTCGGGACTGCGCAGGCTGAAGCGGACAGACCTTGCGGGCGGACGCGCGACCGGCGGGATGATCCCTCGATGAATGACGGGCGCCCTGTCGCCCGCAAGGCGGCGGACCATTTCAGTCCGGAAGGATCAGGGGCCGGTCGCTGCAGACCGGATCGAATTGCACCAGCCCCGCGCCATAGACATTGTCCGGGCCGGGATCCCCGATATCGCGGGCCAGCGCCTGCAAGGCCGCCGCGACTTCGGCGGCGCGCAGTTCCGGGCGGGTATCGCGCAAGATGGCCGCCGCCGCCGTCACGAAGGGCACCGCGTAGGACGTGCCGGTCTTCGGGCGGGCGCCGCTGATCGAGGCGGCGGTCCAGACATCGACCCCGGGCGCGGCAATATCCACATGCGAGCCGGTGATCGCGCGGCGGTAGACCACGCCGTCGCGGTCCACCGCCGTCACGGCGATAACGGACGCATAGGCCGCCGGATAGGCCGGATCGGCAGCGGGCCCGTCATTGCCCACGGCTGCGACAAGGACGATATCCTCGGCTTCCACCAGCTGCGTCACGGCGCGTTCCAGCACGGCATTGGGCGGTCCGGCGAGGCTCAGGTTGATGATCGACACCCTGGCCTCCGCCAGATGGTCGAGGCCCGACAGCAAGGTGAAGACATCGGTGCGTTCGTCACCGCCCGAACTGTGGAAGGCATCGACGGCGATCAGGCTGGCCCCGGGAACGAGGCCGGGCGAACGGGAGCCCGGGTCGCCCACCAGAAGAGCCGCGACGGCGGTTCCGTGCAAGGCACCGGATTCGGGCAAGGCTTCATCGCCCAGCCGCAGCACCTCCAGATCGGCACCCGTGAAGGTGGTGTGCGCGGCATTGATGCCGGTGTCGATCATCCCGATCCGGACGCCGTTGCCGCAGCCACCGTCGCGCGACAGGTCCAGTGGCCAGTCCACAAGGATGCGCGCCGGGCAGTCGACGCCTCGGCAACTCGACGAAAACGCCTGTTCGGAGCGATAATAGTGGTTGAAGTCGGCGTCCTGCCCGCTGGGAACACCGCGGGCGGCTTCGCGTGCCTCGTCCAGCGTCAGGTCGTTGGGGATGCGCAAACGGCGGGACGTGGTATCTAACGCTTCCAGCGCCTGTTCATCCAGCACGGTGAAGCCCTGCCCCACAAGCACGGCAAGATCCGCCTCGGTCAGCGCAAGGGTCACGATCTCGTCCGGGGCGAAATCGGGTGCCTGCGGGCCGGCTGGGCCAGCCTGCGGCGTGCGCGGACGGTTCCCGAACACGGGAAACCGCCCTTCATCGTCGTCGGTTGCCCCGGCCGCGCCACCACCGCCACCGCCGTCATCGTCGTCGTTGCCGCCGCCATCGTCGTCGTCGTCGGCAAACGCCATCGAGGCCATCCGACCGTCCGCAACGAAAGACGGAACCGCCGAAAGTCCGATCACGAACAGCGCGGCAAGGGGAACGATCAACAAGAGGCGGTGCATCATCGCGGTCATCTCTTCTGGTTTAACATGGTCAAAAGGATTACGTCTGCACCAAAGGTTTATTCCGCGCCCTGCGCGGCAAGGGTCGGCGCAGGAAATGAGGGATGCATTCGAACGGGATCTGGTGGCGGCGCTGCCGAAGCTTCGCCGTTTCGCATTGTCGCTGTGCCGTCGGGGCGACATCGCCGACGACCTGGTGCAGATCACCGTCGAGAAGGCGATCGTGGCGCGTGACCGCTTCGATCCCGAGACCCGGCTGGATCCCTGGCTGTTCCGCATCCTGCGCAATGCGTGGATCGACCAGACCCGCCGCTTCGCGACGCGCGGCAGGGAGGTGGATATCTTCGATGTGCCCGAAGCAGCGATGGTCGATGGTCCGCGCGTGACCGAAAGCACCCTGATGCTGCAGAAGACCGAGGCCGCACTGGCCACGCTGGCCCCGGAACATCAAGAGATCATCGCCCTCGTCTGTTTCGAGGAGATGTCTTACGCCGAAACCGCCGAGATCCTCGGTATCCCGAAGGGCACCGTGATGAGCCGCCTCGCGCGCGGCCGTGTGGCGCTGGCGGAAAAACTGGGAATAACCTGATCCGTCATGCGTTAATCCGTGAGGGGCAAGGAGTGACACGCAATGAACCCGACCGATTTCGACGACGAAACACTGATGGCCTATGCCGACGGGGAGCTCGACCGCGCGGCGGCGCAGCGCGTGGCCGAAGCAGAGGCCGCCGATGACGCGTTGGCGGCGCGGATCGCCATGTTCCGGCAGACCGGCGACCTTTTGGGATCGCTTGGGGCTGCCCGTCCCGAGGCGCCTGTCCCGGGCGATCTTGCCGCGCGGGTCGAGGCGACATTGGCCGCCGCCCGTGGCGCGCCCGCCACCGCTGCGCCCGAAGCGGGCTCCGATCGGGTGGTGCCTTTTCCCGTGTCCGCGGCACCGCCCCGCCCACGCGTCACGCTGGCTCTTGCCGCCAGCGCCGCATTGCTGGTCGGCGCGGTCGGCGGGGTCATCGCGAGCCTTGCGATCCGGCCCGACACCGGGAACGGGCCTGGCCTTGCGCTGCTCGACTCGCCGGGGATCGAAGACGCCCTGGGCCGGTTGGCCGCAGGCGAGAGGGGGGCGGCAGGGCCTGGCGAGGTGGCGATCATTGCGTCGTTCCTGACCAGAGACGGCCTGTTCTGCCGCGAATTCGAATATGACGCACCTGACAGCGGCACCTCGGTATCGGTGGTGTGCCACGAGGCAGGGGGATGGCGCACCCGCTTTGCCCTGGTGTCGTCGGGTTTGGATGACACGGGCTATGCCCCGGCCTCTTCCCTTGAGACGCTGGATACCTACCTCGACGCCATTGGCGCCGGGCCCACCCTTTCGCCCGAGGAAGAAGCCGCGCGCCTGTCGGCTCTCGGCGGTTAGGGCGTGCCGCGTTCTTCCGCGGTCACGCGAGCCACGCCACCCTTTTGATCGCGCGCGTCCGAGATGCGCAAGACCGGCACCCACTTTCGCGCGACGTGCGCCAGGGTCCACGGCCCCGGTCCCCAGCCCCCAGCCCCAGTCACGTGCATCGGATGCTGGCAGGGTGCGTCCTGGGTCATGGGTGACGGCCAGCGAGCGACCGCAACCCTCTGCCCGGGGCTGGATCGTGTCGGTTGCGCCGGCACGCGAGCGCCCGGCTGGTTGAGCGATCAAGGCGGCCCCGGGGCTGCGCAAGCCCGATCCGGGAACGTGGAACCTGCCGTTATCCACTGTCAAAATGGGTCATTGATGCACCTGGGCCAGTCTGCCGATCCGGCCATGTCCCCAAGCCGGGAAGGCGGGATAGCGTGCGGCCATCGCCGGTTTGCGCCAGACCAGAACGAAAACCGCCCCGCACGGGGCGGTGCGGGGCGGGGGGATGGGACGTCCCGGTCGGGGTCATTCAGGAAAATGACGGTCTTTCGGCATCAATCATCGTCGTCGTTGCCGCCGTCATCGTCGTCGTCGTTGCCGCCGTCATCGTCGTCGTCATCGCGGCCGCCGTCATCGTCGTCGTCATCGCGGCCGCCGTCATCGTCGTCGTCATCGCGTCCGTCGTCATCGTCGTCATCGTCAAGACCACGTCCGTCGTCATCGTCGTCATCGGCTCCGTTGATGGCGCGAATGTCGTCGCGGCTGATCTCGGTGCCATTGTTGCGCGTCCAGATCCGATCGGCGGCGCTGGTTCCGAAGGCGGCTTGCAGCTCGGAATAGGACAGACGGCCATTGCCGTCGGTGTCCACGTCCGAGAACCGCACGGCTTGCGCGTGGATCGAGGTGGAGAGCAGCATCAGCGCCGTGACGCTGGCAGGAAGCAGAAGATAAATGGGTTTCATATTGGGAACCTGTCGCTGGTTGAAGTCTGGGAAGTCGGTGCCGACAGCTCAGTCGTCGTCATCATTGCCACGACCGTCATCGTCGTCGTCGTCGCGGCCACCGCGATCGTCGTCGTCGTCGTTCCAATTGCCGCGGCCATTGTCGTCATCGTCGTCCCAGCCGCCGCGCGACGGACGCATCTGCGCGTTCGGAAGCATCGAATTGAGCAACCGCAGGAACGGGTCACCGGATTGCGCTTGTGCAGGCTGGGGTGCCGACATCAGGGCCGTGACGGCCACAGTGGCCGCAAGCAGGGTTTTCATATGTGTCATGTGGTTTCCTTTCGCTCGGACCCGCCAGTCGGGCCTCGGACATAAAACGGGCGAGACCCGAGGCTATTCCCGTCCGGCAGAAGTTTCTTTTCGGTGCCCGGCAATCGGCCGCCGCCCGATCAGCCGCAGAAAGGCGCGGCGCCCCCACGCAAGAACGGGATAGATCCGGGCCGCGCGTCGAGGCGAGCGGAAGACCGCCCGTTGCAGGCGACTGCCGATCCCGCCATCCGCGGCGGTCAGCGTGGCCAGCAAGTGCACTGCCCGATCACCGAAGAATGTCTCGTCATGCCACAGCACCACCATGCCGCGGTCGAGGTCGTGGCCCGCCTCGACCGAAGCGGTCACGCGCGGATCGTCGCTTCTGGCATCGACCAGCACCACTTGCCCCACAGTCTTTTTCAATTGCACCATGGCGACATAGGAAGCGCAGAATGGGCATTGGCCATCGTAAATGATCGTCAGGGCCTGATCAGACATCAACGGACTCCAGATTTTCAACATGTCTGGGGGATTAACGCGCGACCTGGCGCGTAATTCCCCGTGAGATCCGAAAACGGGAGACATGCCATGACGACCTTCGCCGATCCCCGAACCGCCGACCGCATCACCGATGCGCCAGGCAAAGCCCAACGCCTGCGCGCCGTGCTGTCCCGACCGGTATCGCCGCTGTCGCTTGCGGTCTTCCGCATCGCTCTGGGCGCGCTTATGGTCGTGGATTGCTGGCGCTTCATCCGCCACGACCGTGTCTATCGCTACTGGGTCGAGCCGGAGTTCCACTTCACCTATGCCGGTTTCGGCTGGGTCACGCCCCTTCCCGAGCCATGGATCCATGTTGCCTGGCTGCTGGTCGGCCTTTCGGCGGCGCTGGTGATGCTGGGGCTGTTCTACCGCGTCTCGATCGTCGTGTTGACGGTGCTGTTCAGCTACTTCTTCCTGCTCGACAAGGCGGAATACCTCAACCACTTCTACCTCGTCATCCTGTTCCTGATCCTGATGTGCTTCCTGCCGGCGCACAGGGCCTTGTCACTGGATGCATGGCTGTTTTCCCGGGTGCGCGGCACATCGGTGCCTTATGCGTCGGTCGCGATCCTCAGGACGCAGATGGAGATCATGCTGATCTTCGCGGGCCTCGTGAAACTGACGCCCGACTGGCTGGCGGGCGAACCGCTTGGGCTCTGGCTTCGACCGCTGGCGGGGGATTTCCCCTTCGGAGTCCTGTTCCAGTTCGACTGGGTCATCATCGCGGGAGCGTGGGCCACCGTCGCCCTGCACGTCCTTGGCGCACCGCTTCTGCTCTGGCGGCGGACGCGGCTGGCAACCTTCCTTGTCTATTGCTGTTTCCACAGCGCCAACGCAGCCTTCTTCAACATCGGCATCTTTCCATGGCTGACCATCGCCGCGACGACGATCTTCTTTGCGCCCGACTGGCCGCGCGGGGTCGCGCGCTGGCTGCATGGCCGGGTGGAGGATCTCTCCGCGCTTCCCGCAACCACGGTGACGCAAGCGTCTTGCCCGGTCCGTCTGATCCCGATGGCGGCCCTTGTCGCCATGGTCGGCTGGGTCTGTGTGCAGGTGGCGCTGCCGCTGCGCGCCGCCGTCTTCCCGACCGAGGTTCGCTGGAGCGGCGACGGCCACCGGTTTTCGTGGCGGATGCGGATCTACGATCGCCGCGCCGAAGGTGTGTTCTACGTGGTTTCCGGCGATCAGGTCTGGGCGGTCGATCCGACCGAATACCTGTCCGCGCGGCAGGCCGGCAAGATGCTGGTCCGCTCGGACATGATCCACCAGTTCGCAGCCCATCTGGAGGAGGTCTGGCGCAATGCAGGCCATGGCGATGTGGAGGTTCGCGCCGAGATCTGGAAATCCCTGAACGGTCGCCCGGAACAGTTGTTTGTCGACCCGGAGGTCGACCTCACGGCCGTCGATCTGGCATATGCAAGGTCGGATGACTGGGTGTTGCCGCTGAACGTGGCGGTCTGGGGCGTGGCAACGGCAGAACCCGAAACGGATGATCGTGGATCCTTGCGCAATTGACACCGTCACGAATGTCGATCGCAGCATGGTCCGATGCTTGGCGGCGCCAGGCAGAGATCCGACATCGCCGAGAATCGCGATGCGCGAGACGCCGTGGTCTCGCGCGGCGGTGCCGGGGGGGGGGGCGGTGCGTGCGCGGGGCGCGGGTGCGGAACGCAAGAGGTCTCCCGGTCGGGGGGGGGCCCACGCGAGAAGATCTAATGGATTGTTGGGTGCGGGGGGGGGCAGCGGCCGACCCCGCGGCGCGGGAGGCCCAAATGCAAAATCCTCCGCGGCGGGACCGGTGGAGGCAGCGGGTTCAA
>Ga0100398_1000518_pt1 | contig 35245 bp, 26 predicted proteins | sample CryGeymeta201522_FD_81568 | JGI IMG/M metagenome (GOLD analysis project Ga0100398, IMG submission 81568) | Groundwater microbial communities from Crystal Geyser aquifers in Utah, USA - Crystal Geyser metaG 2015-22 | ecosystem: Environmental > Aquatic > Deep subsurface > Groundwater | place: USA...
TGCCTTGCATCTCACTGTACAAACAGTTATAATCTGTTCCACGTGCTTAATCCTCACTCCTCCCTCGCGAAGTCTACGGCGTCGCGAGGGAGGCAAAAGCATCGACAGAAAAATAACGCAACATTATTGGAGCCAGCCCGGGCCATGGGAAATCGCGCATCGTTCGTCTACCTCGCTTTGCCAACCATCCTTATCTGGGCCGCGCCCGGCAAAGGAGATTCCGTGATCGCATACAAACCGGATATCGTCGGCGTCAATCGCATGTTCACGGTGGCGCTGCGGTTGCCAGTGGATGCTCCGCAGGTCAAGGTGACGGTCCCGGATTCCGTAGAGATGTTCGACCAGACGCGGCTTCCGGCGCGATCCGACATTCGGAAGTATTACTTCCGCTCACTGAAACCGACCAAGCAGGCGGATATCGTTTTCGCTCTCCCCGCCGGCAGTGAAACGGTATCCATCGAGATTTGGTCGTTCGATGATTTGCGTGAATACCGGATGCTCAAGGGGGTGCAGCTTCCTCGCCGTTGGCCGCTGGGAAAGGAACTCCCCGAACTCAAGGAAGGGCAAACCATCACGACGCAGAAGATGAAGGACGTCGCTCGTGGAGCATCCCCGCGTGGAGATCAGTGGCTGAAACTCTCTGATAATGACATCTGGTCTCTACAGACGGACAGTACCATTCCACGCTGGCATTGGGTGAATGTTCTCCTGGGCTGTCCGATCCACGGCGCGGAAATCTACACGAAGGGCGCGTACTACCCGTGGCTGGATGAACTGAGTAGGCCCATTCGCACGTATACGCAGGCCGCAGTTCCCTACGCATGGAAGCTGAAGTGTCCGGTGGGTGGCGAGTTGCTCCCCTCCAATGATTTTGCGAACGGTGATATGACCAGCGGCGATTTCCCGGACGATGCTTTCGGCGGCGGTGTGGAACACAAGGGGAATCGCTACGGCATCATCGCAGAGATGAACCAGTCCTACTGCCACAAGCTGCTCAATGTTGCTCCGTTGTGTGCGGACGGCTACCTGACGACCGGGGACATTCAGTACGTCCACAAGGCGCTGGTGGCGATGTGTCGCCTGGCGGTGGAGTACGCCTATTTGGCGACGATGACCCAGCACCGCCACCGGAACAGCCAGTCGCAGGTGGAGCGGCTGGGACCGGCGCCGTTCTCCGAGGGACCGTGTCTCGTGGGGAGTGGGTTCACTGTATACTGCATCGATCAGCCCGGCTACCAGTGGGGTCATGCAGAAGCCTACGACAAGATCTTTCCATCGATTGAGCAGGACGAAGCAATTCTCCCGTTCATGCGTAGCAAGGGGTATGACATCAAAGATCACCGGGAACTGCGTCGCTTCATCGAGGAGAACCTGTTCGCGGTCTGGATGCAGGGAGCGATGGACCTGGCCACGCGGTCCAATGAGCCGTACCACCAGCGCGGGATGGCGCGGATGGCCGAATCCCTGAACTACCGAAGCGGCGCCGACTTCATGGACTGGCTGTACGATGGCGAAGGCAAGATGCGAACCTTCGTAACCAATGAGTTCTTCCGCGACGGATCACCGTACGAGTCGACCGGCGGGTACAACGGAATGCACGTGGTGGCGATGGGGCCTATCATTGAGTCGATTGAGCACCTGCGGAAGCTGCGCCCCGACACCTATCCTGACGATAAATACCCGAACCTCACTCGCAGTCGCCGGTACCATAGCGTGTTTGACTACTCCATGGACACCATCAACATCGACCGCACATACTCGCGGATTGGAGATGACGGCGCGCACCCACGGTACGCCAAAAGAGGGAAACGGGTCTGGCAGAACGGCGGAGCGGCAGCGTTCGAACATGCCTACGGAATCTTCAAAGACCCCAAGTTTGCATGGGCGCTTGCGAACACACCGGGGTGGAGTCCGTCGCTTGAGTTCCCGTACTCACGTGAGGAAGTCGAGGCAGCGGCCGCCAAGTGGCCCGCCGAGTGGAACGACGCAAGCTGCCTCAAAGATGGCTACGGAGTCGCGATGCTTCGCAGCGGGAAAGACGACAACAAGCGCAGTTTCTGGATGATGTATGGTCGCCCTCGCGGACACACGCATGACGACATGCTGCATATCGGTCTCGACGCGTATGCAAGCGAAATTCTCGGCCATCTGGGTTATCCGCGCAACTGGAGCGCATGGGAAGGAAACTGGATCACGCAGATCAACGCGCGTCAGGTTCCGTTTGTGTCGATGACCGCAACGCCGCAGTTGTTTGCCGACGCCGGACCCGTCCACGTGGCTGAAGCGTTTGCGCAGCCTTTCGAGGATCGTGTCGGCTCAGGAGAGGGCTATCGCGTGCCGGAAGATAACTGGCAGCGACGATTGATTGCCACGGTAGACGTTTCCGACGAGAGCTTCTACTGCATTGATCTGTATCGCATCTTCGGAGGGAAGGAGCATTGGTGGAGTTTGCATGCGCAGGAAGGCGAGGTTTCGACGCAGGGACTGCAGTTGGCGTCGCAGAAGACGGGGACGCTGGCCGGCGCTGACGTGCCCTACGGCGACGAGAAGTGGCTGAAGGAAAGCGGCTGCAAAAAGAGCAACTACGGCTGGCGCGGACCGATGTTTGGCTTCCCGCATCTGTACAATGTGGAGCGGGCAAATCCTGCGGGCGTCTGGTCAGCGGACTGGGCATTGGAGGACTCCGATGGATTGCACTTCCGCTTGACGGGGGTAGACTCCGACCGCGCAGAAGTGGTTTTGTGTGACGGCAAATCCCCTTCGGGCGGCTCACCGTATGAGATGAAGTGGGTGCTGCTGCATCGTGAAGGAGCGATGCCGGTGCAATCCCGCTTCCTGAATGTGATGGAGCTCTATCGCGGCGAGCCAGTGCTGAAGACCGTTCGCGCGTTGTCCATCAAACCACCGAATGACGGCAACACGACGGCGGTGGCGTGTGTTGTCGAGCTGAGCAGTGGACGGATCGACACCATCTTCCTCGCTCCCGACGCTGGAGCGTTGTGTATCGCGGATGGCGGATTCAGGTTCAGTGGTCGCTTCGGGCTGCATTCCCTGGAGAAGGATGGTCGGGAGCGATTCGCGCTGATAGGTGGAACCGAGCTAACGCGGAACGGGAAGGGGATCAAACAGGAATCCGGCGAATATCGCGGTGAGATCAAGGAAGTGGATCGAGCCACCGAGACGATCACGGTTGCACCCGCCCCGGCAAACAGCGGAGCACTGGTTGGCAAGTACATCTTTATCACCAATCCCAACCGCCGTCTGGCCTACAAAGTTCTGGAGGCGGAAAAGACGACATCCGGCATCCGGTTGCGGCTCGAGTATGACTCCAAAGTGGGGACCGGAAAGGTGTCGGGGCACGCCGACTACCGGGTCACGTCAGCAACGCCATTTCGTCTGCGTGGATATCGCTATTACCACGGCGCACGGCTGGTTAACGCCGCGGGAACTGCGGAGTACCGCATCCACGGCATTGACGGAGCGGCGTTCATTGATGCAGAGCGACATCCGACCGCAACGACCGCCAAACTCCGGGAAGAGTTCCCGATCGATACCTGGTTTGGCGTTTACGACTACGGAGTGGGGGACGAGGTTGTGTTACCGTTGACCGCGGTGGTTCGTTGGTAAAGTAGACACTTACCCGACGATGAGCTCTTGCAGCGACCTCTTGGGGACGTGGTGAACGCTCGCCTCATCCCGCCAATATTTGATGTCTCCCTCCGGGCCGACTTCCTCAATGACCACCGATTCAGCAGGCTCGCCCAGCGCAAGCGCCAGCAATATGTCGTATCGCTCCGGGATATCGAGTTCCTTTCCAAGGTTGTCCCGGTGGACCGACCCGATAATGCACCCGCCAAGACCCCGCTCCGTCGCTCCCAGCAGGATGCTTTGAGCGGCGATGCCATGGTCAACGCCAAACCCCTTCGAGGTTTCCGTGTCGCCGAGGATGATGATATAGGCGGCCGGTCTTTCCCCCGCTTGCGGCCCCGGCCAGTCGGTCAGGTATCCCGCCCATGCGAGGTGCGGGAAGATGCGGGCGTTCTTCTCGGCATCAGCGGACAGAATAAATCTGAGCGGCTGCATATTCCCGCCCGATCCTGAAACCCGCGCCAACTCCACCAACTCCTCCAGTGTCTGGCGAGAGACAGGCGTGGCTTCGTGGAATCTTCGGTAGCTTCTGTTCTTGAGAACGAGGTCTTTGAGCATTTGTGTTACCTCCAGGTTAATAAGAGAGGGCGATCTGCCCCACCGCCGCGTCAAGTCCCGAGCGTGTCGCTAAAGCTGCTCACGGCGTCGGTTACATCCGCCGCGCCAATCACGGCAGAAATCACCGCCACCCCGTAAGCTCCGGCGCCGATACATTCGTCCACCTGTGAGTGGGAAATTCCCCCAATGGCATACACCGGAACCGAGACACAGTTGCACACTTCTCGCAGTTTGCGCAATCCCTGCGGCGATCCGTAAGGTCGCTTCGAGGGGGTGTCGTACACCGGCCCGAAGCAGATGAAGTTGGCGCCGTCCTGTTCCGCGAGCATGGCTTCCTCGACAGAGTGTGTGGAGACGCCGATCAGTTGTGCTTCGTTGAGGCAACGTCGGGCGATGGAGGGCGGCACGCTTTTCCGGCTCAAATGCACCCCCGCCGCGTCGACGGCCATCGCAATATCGATTCGGTCGTTGACAAACAACGACGCGCCATGCCGATCAGCGACGGTCTTCGCCGCCTCCGCCAGCAGGCACAGCTCGCGTGGCGGCAGGTCCTTCTCCCGCAACTGCACCATTCTTGCACCCGCGGCACAGGCTTCGTCCAGAACATCCTCCAGCGACCGCGGCGCGCAGAAGGCGCGATCCGTCACAAGATACAGTCGGCTGAGGGGGGATAGTCGATGATCACGGGTCAATGCTCCAACACCTCTGCTTTCTCCCACTCACCCAAAGCGGTGTCGCCGATCCGCTCTGCCATCGCACTCCACATGGGTTACTCGATCATTTCTTCAACAGGGCTTGAGGCCTGAGCGTAGAGCTTCTTCGGGATGCGCCCCGCCTCGTACGACAGACGACCCGACTCCACCGCCAGCTTCATGGCGCGCGCCATCTTTACAGCATCCTTGGCGCCCGCAATTCCGGTGTTCATCAACAGACCGTCGCAACCGAGTTCCATGGCGATGGTGGCATCGGACGCAGTGCCCACTCCCGCGTCAACGATCACGGGGATGGAGACCGTTTCCAGGATGATGCGGATGTTGTATGGATTGCAGATCCCCAGCCCCGAACCAATCGGCGCGCCTAGGGGCATCACTGCGGCGCAGCCAATGTCCTCCAGCTTCTTGCACAGCACGGGATCATCGTGCGTGTACGGGAGCACAATAAAGTCGTCTTTCACCAGAATTCTCGCCGCTTCGAGCAGCGCTTCGTTATCCGGGAACAGAGTCTTCTCGCTGCCGATGACCTCCAGTTTCACGAAGTTGGTTTCCAAAGCTTCCCGAGCCAGTTGACATGTGAGCACCGCGTCCTGCGCGGTATAGCACCCGGCGGTGTTGGGCAGCAGCTCATACTTGTTGCGGTCGATGTAGTCCAGCATTCCCTTGCCGGATTTATCATTCAGGTCGATGCGACGAATGGCGACGGTGACGACCTCCGCTCCGCTCACTTCATGCGCTGCCCGCATGGTCTCGAAGTCGGAGTACTTGCCGGTTCCGATGATCAGTCTGGAAGCGAACTCCTTACCACCGAGGATAAGTTTGTCTGTGCGTTTGGCCATGTTTGATGCTCCTGTAATCATTGAGACGTGATGCGTGATCGCCTGCCCCGATGTGTCGGAGAGTGACAAGTGACAGACGTAGACTTTTAATCCTCCCAGTCACCAACCACTAACCCCCAACTATCCTCCCCCGGCGGCGTGAATGACTTCAACTACGTCGCCATCCCGGATTTCTGTGGTTGCGTGCTCTGGTCGTGGAACAACGGCGCGGTTGATGGCTATGGCGATCCCGTCCCGATTCAGCCCAAGCCGATCGACCAGGTCCGCGATCGTCAGGTTGTCATCGATATCACGATGCTCGCCATTCAGTTTGATTCTCATGGGTGTTTTATCCGCTTTCAGAACCCGCTGTGTCGGTGAACCGTCCTGGCGAGAACGGTCTCAACAGCTCCGGTGTTTGTCCTGTCAGGATCAACTCCGTCACGAGTTCACCCGTGATGGGCGCCATCAGGAGGCCGCTGCGGTAGTTTCCCGTCGCCATGATGAGTCCCTCGACGGGCGTCTTGCCGACGATGGGATGACTGTCCGGCGATCCCGGCCGCAATCCCGCCCATGTCTCGATGACAGGGCTTTGCCGCAGTCCGGGCACCACGCTGCGCGCCGCGGCAAGGAGCTTGTCGACAGCTTCCGATGACACTTCTGTGTCGAAGCCCACCTCCTCAACCGTCGCCCCTATGTCCGCCCGTCCGTCAACGCGCGGCACGATGTAGCACCGCGGGGAATGGATGTTCCGCGTCAGCGTTACCGGCGGAGTCATCTGAACGGCGACCATCTGTCCTTTCACCGGGCGCGTCGGGGGAGATAGCGAAGGATCGTCTATCTCGACCTGGTGCGACCAGCAACCCGCAGCGAGTACCACGTGGCGCGGCGTGTAGGTGTCCTTGTCGCTCTCAACGCGGGATACGCGTCCTGCTTCCACGCGAATAGCCCGTGCGGGAGTATTCGGGCGGATGTCTCCGCCGAGCTTCTGCACCGCCGCTATGAGCGCCTGCAACAGCTTGCGGTTGTTGACCTGGTGATCGCCGGGGATGAAAATTCCGCGTCTCACTTCGGGAGAGAGGTCCGGCTCCAAGTCGAGGATATTTTTTCGGGAGAGGGTCTTCAAGGGAACCGAATCGCCGGCGGACTCAATAATCCCGTTGGCGTAGGTCTCCTCTTCGTCATCGAGGAGGGGCATGATTGTGCCCTCGTCTCGATACTCCGGGTTGACGCCGGTCAACTGCCTCAATTCTTCGCAGTAGTCCCTGTAGCGATCTCTGCTCGCGATGGCAAGCCTGGCAAATGGCTCCGTTTCCGGCTCAAACTTGGGGGCGATCAGCCCTGCCGCCGCAAAAGAAGCCCCCCTGCCCGGCTCGCCCTTCTCGAGCACGATTACGGGAACGTTGCTCCGCCTGAGGCGGAGCGCAATCGTCAACCCAATAATGCCTCCGCCGATGATGAGTACTTCGGTCGTTCGAGTTCCGTCTGCCAACTACACCATTCCTTCTGTGTGAATTGTGGGACGCCATGATGTTAGCAGAAGGGACGCGAGTTGTCACTATCGTGACGGCGCAAGCCAACACGTGAGTCGTTGAATGGCAATCGCCATCGGCGAAACCGGTCGAAGCGTTTGACGGCATCACCCCTCGCAAGAGTTCACAGGAGTCCCTGTCAACTGTCCCACCGACTCTTCGCCCCATTACCCAATGCCAACTTGCCCTACTCCATCTCCCACATGCGGTACAGCAACACAGCTACATCACCGGAGAAGGCGCTTGTTGGGGCCGTCGTGGAAAACGTAACGGTGTTTTCCCCCGGTTTCAGACGGAACACCGCGGGGTCGATTTTCAGCGGTTTCCCAGGCTGCATGCCGCCGGGCCAGTGGGTGGAACCTCCCGGACCGTCCAGTGTGATGGCCTGCCTGCCGCCCAGCTCAACCGGCAGCGTAACCCTCTTGCCGTTGACGTCAATGACAGGACTGCCGATATTCTCGGCAGGGCGCAGGGCGGGAATCAGCTTCAGGTCGTCGAGGGCCACTCGAACGGAGGTCTTTGCATTCACCGCGTTGAAGTAGAAAAGCATATACTCGACTTGCTTGGCGTCGAAGGCAGCGCCGGTCGGCATGGGAAAGGTCAGAAGCTTCCACCCTGTGAAGTTGATGGCTGGGAGAAAGTCGATGTTGCGTCCCTTCACATCCCGGAACTGAATACGGATTGTTTCGTATTGCCCGTCTCCGTGTACCCAGAGAGCGACGGCTTGGTAGCCGCTGAAATCCAGCGGTTTCTCGAATCGCCGCCCGATGCCTCCCCATCCGCCATAGTCGCCCTTGTTGTCCGCAGCATAGACCAGACATTTCCCTCCAACCTTCGCGTTCTCCGGAGAGACCTCGAATGACTGAGTCATCCCCGCTCTCACCGGTCCGAAGTCGCCGAGCCTCTTGCCGTCGCCGAGAACAAACTTCTCGAAGAGATTGGTGTCGCTCATTTTGTAGACCGCGGCATCATCGAAGGTCTCAATGATGACCGCCTTTGGGTCATCGTAGTCGGCAGTGGCGTACCCGCGATCCCCTCGAACGATCTCGACGCCGAGGTAGCATGGAACCTGCGCGTCGTTATTGATCGTCCACCTGTTCTGCGTTCCATCAAGAACGTCGACCGAACGCGGTTCCTCGTACGTGGCCCGGTAGAGCTTCCAGCGTCCCTTGCCGTCTTCGAACAACTTGAAGTCCTTGCCAGGCTCTTTCAGCTTCTCGCGAACGGATGCCGGGAAGAAGTTAGCAAGACGACATTTCTCGTACCGACCAATCATCTCCATCATCCCGCGCGACTGTGCAAGACGTTCCAGCGCCTCCCGCGAGGTTTCCAGAGAAATGGACCCGTCGACGCCGATGGCCTTTGCGCACACGTACTCAATCTGGTCGGGACGCACATCGCGGAACCAGTAGTACCACCCGATATCGGACCGAGTGAAGTTTGCGCCCTGATTGAGGATGCCCGGCCAGCGTTCGTCGAGATAGCCTTTGATGTCTCCGTGACCGTCGGCGGACGCGCTGCGCGGAACGAGGTGCCAGAGGAGGTTTGAGCCGGTACCGGTGCTGGTTTGGTAGAGCACGTCCTTCTTGAACTTCTTGTAGAAACCGAGATGCATCTTGTTGAGGTAGTACCAACCATCCATGTACTCATTGCTAACACCGTCACTGGCGTCGAAGTAGACCATGTCGAAATCGCACTCGTTGATCGCTTTGGCGAAGTTGCTGGTCACCTCATCCGCAAGTGTGCTGTTGGGGTCTATCGCAAAGAACCCCCAGATGGAGAGGAGTCCCTTCACTTCGGCACCGGCCGGGTGCGCGGCAGCCTTGGTACCCAGAGCGCCACGCTGGCAGTGGAGGAACCGGTAGGGAGGCCCTGCCTCGATGTCTCCGTATTGGATGATCTCATCGCCCACTCGCAGATGGTAGCCGGGGAAGGCGCGGTTGCGGCCACGTTTCGGAGGCAGTTCCATAGGCTGCCCAGTGAGCGTCAACGTATTGGCTTTCTCATCAACTTCCTCCGCCAGTGGTGGGCAGGGAACGAACGCGAGGCGATCGTCCGGCTTCGGTGTCACATACGGATCATTCGGGGAAATGGAGGGTCCAAACACGTGGACTCCCGCATCCAGACCGGCGTCATGCACTTTCTTCACGACACGTTTGAGGCTTTCAATGCCGTCCGGGAAGCGGCTCGGATTGATGTCGAAATGGCCGTGGTTTTGCAGCCAGCAATCCTTCAGAAAGATGATCATGCCAAACCCGCCGACTTTGGCGTCTGCGATGACGGCGTCAATACTGTCCTCCGAGATGTCGGTTGAGAACAGGTACGATTTCCGAACCGGCTCCGAAAACCGCGCCCACTTGCCATCCAGCACGGGGCAAGGCAGCCCGTGGGTGCGCTCCATCTCCATGATGGCCTGGTTAAACTGACCCCGCGGCGTGGCGATGAGGGAGAACTTCGTTCCCACGATGCCATACTTCTGAGAGCAGGAAGTGCGCAGCACGTGAATTCCTGATCCTTGCCCATAGGAACGATTACAGGAGTTGACGGTCGCGCCCAGCAGGCTGATGCCGAAAGTGTCGTCATAGGTTGCATTGAAGGCGGGTCCGGATACCGCGAGTCGCTTTACCGGAAACTGAAGGCTCAATTCCTCGATGTCGTCGGGGTGCGCGTCCATCACCTCGAAACCCAGGAAGCACGGATGCGCCGTTACGCGCAGCGTGACCTTTACCTCACTGTCCACAAACGATACATGCAGCAGGTCTCCCTCGCGTCGAACCCAGTGGGCCTGCACGTCGGCGCCATCGCGCACCACCTGCACTACAGGAACAGGGTTGGCTGGCGACGCAAAGTCCTGCCCCAGCGATTTGCTGTAGAGTTTCACCAAGCGCCCTCGCGGGTCGATGGTCATCTGCACGCAGTCATTCTCAAAGCTCACGTTCTCTAATCCTCCGGGTAGATTTGCATCTGTCAGCGCCTCGAGGCTCACATCATCAACGTCGGCAGTGGTCCCTGTCCCCACGACCAGCGCCAGTCCCACATTGACTGCGCCCTCTCCCGCGGCAAGATAGTAACTGTCAAGTTTTTTCCAGGCGGTGTTGGAAGCTGAGGACTGAAACAGCCGGGTCGCTCCGGAGAACTGCCCTCCAGCATACTCATACATGTAGACCGTCACGGACCCTCCGCGCAACCTCAGCGAGACGCGGTACCACTGGCGCCCCCGCAGGTTCCTGCACATTTGAAAGAAATGGGCGTCGGACTTGCCGGGAGCGGATAGACGAACAAACTGCTTGCCAGCGAGAGGGCTCTCCGTTGCGGTGGACCCGTAGGGCTCAACGGACAGCTTCCCCGGATAGAACGTATTCAACGACCAGTTTTGCGGGAGCAGCGAATTCTGACCCAGCTCCCACCCCTGCACGAGTCCGTCGGCGCCAGGCTTCGCCGCCTGCGTCTCCTCGAAGCTGCCGTTCGGAAGCAACGACTCTCCCGACGCGGGGACAACCCCCCCTCCCATCACTGCCATCGCCAATGCCAAGAGAATATTCCGCAATGGTTGCATCAACCTCTGTACCTTCATATTGCCACCACCCTCTCAAATGAGTCTCACGGGTCCGTACCGGGATACCGGGAGTGAGCGACCTCCATGTGAGGCGCATTGCGCTGGCACATTCTATCACTACCATTGCGGGGAGAGCTATCCCATCGCTTCCCTCAACCGCGCGATGCACTGCTTCATCGTCTTGAAAACGATCTCCTTCTTCTCCCAGTTCTCGTCCATGCAGCCATAGCGAAACGCGTCCTTGCCTTCGTTGCACCAACGCCAGTGGAGGGGAACGCGAATGTCGGTGAGACACCACGGCGAGTAACCGACCAGCTCGGGTAGCTTCGGGAACACCGCGTAGGTTTTGCGAAGAATGGCCGCGTGGCGCGCCTCGCGCCATCGCGCTCGCGTACCGAAGCAAAGTTTACCCGGTCGCGCGCCGTGATGTCTATCGCAAGCGCGCTCTGGAAGAAGTCGGCGGTCCGTCCCACTGGCGCATGGAGTACAACTTGAGGTAGAATGCGGCGAGTCTGCTTGGAGGTGTTCCAAACGATTATGAACAAGATGCGGTTGGCGATCATCGGTTGTGGTGGGATGGCGAAGTCGCATGCTCGGAGGTTTGAGCACGCCTTGGAGCGAGTGGAAATTGTCGCTGCGGTTGACGTGGTGGAAGAGAGGGCAAGAGGCGTAGCGGAGCTTTTCCCCGGAGCGCGATGGGCGACCAGCTACCGCGACGTGCTGGACGATTGTGAAGCCGTTCTGCTGGTATTGCCCCATCACTTGCATCATCCCATCGGCATGGATTGTCTCGAACAGGGGAAACACGTGCTGTTGGAGAAGCCGATGGCCAACTCCGAGTTCGAGTGTCTGGAACTCATTCGGGCGTCTCTGGAGACCGAGCGGGTGCTCATGATTGCCTACTGTATGCGGTTCCATCCGCTGGTTACCCGCATGCGTCAACTGCTCGAAGAGAGGGTTTACGGAGAAACCTTTCAAGTGTCCATCTGGACAGAGCAGTTGACCCAGTACCCTCCCGACCACTGGGCCAGCAGTGCGAAAACGCTTGGGGGCGGGCAGCTCTTCAGCCACGGTTGCCATTACATTGACCTCCTGCTGTGGTTTCTGGGCCGACCGGCACAGGGAACACATCTTGGAACAAACTGCGGAACCCCCTGGATGGAGCGGGAGGGAACCAGCAACGTGGCAATAGAGTTCGATGGCGGAGCGCTGGGCTACCATTTTGGAACCTGGGGCGCGCGAGGAACACGGCTGGGGTACTCCTTTCACGCCCATTGCACGGAGGGTATGTTGGAGGCCCGCTTTGCCACGGGAGAGTTGATTCTTCACCACCGCGGCAAGGAAGAGAGCCTGCTCACCACGGAGGCGGAGCAACACCACATGCAGAAGCCGACAGAGGTCGAGCTGCTTCACTTCCTGGACTGCATCGAGTCCGGAAGCAAACCTCTCACCGACGGCCCCGGTAGCCTGCAGGGGTTGAGAACCATCTGGCGGCTATACCAGGCGGAAGAGAATCGCCGGGTAGCAAACTTGCGGGGGCTGGGTCTGGATCAGGTCAACAAGTTCGGGTACCTCATCCCGGACGAGGATCCGGCACTGACTCCTCTGGACGATATCTCCTGAGCGAGCGTTCACGCGATGACCTTTTCGCCGGGCGCCTACCGTTCATCCATGGTAACCGTTCAGGTGTCGACAGGAACGCTCCCAGTTTCACACGGGGGGGGTTTTGCACTCCACTGAACGGTTACCATCCTTGCTGCGCCGTGGCAGTGGGAGAAGTCCTTGATGGCCCGACAACATTGGTACCCAAAGCGCGCGCGGCGCGTTGACATCCCGTGGCAGGCGTTGATACAATACCCGCGCTCTTCTGAGGCAAACTCAAAGTTCGCGCAGAAGGCATCGCGGGCGCCGGGGTGGCGGAATGGGTAGACGCACGGGACTTAAAATCCCGGGACCTTCGGGTCGTGTCGGTTCGAGTCCGACCCTCGGCACCAGGAGCTTGCTAATGACACGCACGTCGGAAGCCGCCCATGTGCTATTGTTAATCAACACTCTTCGATCAAGAGGTCCTGCTCTATGGCCTGGGGAATGGGAGGAAGCTGGGAGGTCGATTTTGGTTTTGACCTCGGCACCAGTCACACCCGCGTTTACCTGAAGAACCGCGGTGAGGTTGTCCGCGAAGCCACGACCATCGCGATTTCCTCACGCACCCGGGAGATTACCTGTATCGGGACCGACGCCAAACTGCTGAGCGAGCAAAACATACCGGACACGGAAATCATCCATCCCGTGATCGGCGGAGCAGTGGCCTTCTACGAGCCTACGGTTCTGCTGCTTCGCGCCTTGATGGAAAAGGCGGTAGGGAAGCGGTTTGTCATGAAGCCGCGCGTGGTGGCGTCGGCAAACCCGGGCTTAACTGAAGTGGAACGGCGCGCCCTGTCCGATGCCTTCAAGATGGCCGGCGCCAGAGAGGTGCTGTTCATCGACAGCACCCTCGCAGCCCTGTTCGGCGCGAGGTTCGGAACTCACCAGACTTCGTGTCAACTGGTGATCGATATTGGCGGAGGGACGGCGGATATCGCCTTGATCTCCCATGGGACGGTGCTGACCACGCGCTCCATTCGGTTCGCCGGGAGCGATTTTGACGAGAGCGTTCGCCGCTTCATCAAACACAAATACGATATGCTCGTAACGCCTGTGGTTGCGGAGAACATCAAGGTGCGTGTCGGTTCGGTGGTGCCGGGGAAGCCCAAGGAACAAGTCACCATGGACGGGGTGCAGATGTATGGAGAGCTGTTCAAGAGCGTGCCTGTCGCGATCGAGGGGATCCCCGAGTTGATGTCCAAGAACCTGCAGGTAATTGTTGGGGAGGTCCGCTGGTTGCTGGAAGAGATCTCCGCAGAGCAACGCTCGGAGATCCTGAGCAACGGTGTCCTGCTCACCGGGGGGATGACATTGATGCGCGGGGTTCAGCAGTTCTTCAACGAGAAGGTGGGGATCCCTGTGACGGTGGCGGCCGACCCGATTGGCTGTACCAATGCCGGAGTCAGCGTAGTGGTGCATGACCATCGTCGCCTGCGCCTGGGAGGGAAGCAACTGGTTGCCGTCAGTTGACAGATCGGCCATTGAGGTGAGCCTTGCCTATTGCAAAAAACACGTGGATACTGGTCGTCTTCATCGTCTGCGGACTGGTGATCGGGAGCGTTCTGAACACGCTTCTGTCGGGCCGGGTGCCTCATTTCTTTACGGAGAGCGTGCAGGTCGGCATCGACCCGCCAATGTATCTTGACCTCAACTTCTTCAAGATGGAGTTCGGTTTTTTGTTTGAGCTGAACCTTCTTGGCATCATCGGTCTGTTGCTGTCTGTACTGCTTTTCAGGAAACTGTGAGGTTTCGGGTGTCTTCTGCGCCGGATTTTCTGACGGAGTTCCCCCTCGTGCTGGCATCCGGGTCTCCCCGTCGGGCAGAGTTGTTGCGGCAGATGGGAATCTGGTTTGAGGTGATTGTCAGTGATGAAGTGGAGCCGGAGTTCGACTCGAGTTGCGGCTCTCCGGCCAGGTTCGCAGAGAGAACGGCCAGACTGAAAATGGACTCCGTGGCAGCGCGCTTTGAAGGGCGGCTGATTCTTGCCGCTGATACCCTCGTTGTCGTGGACAACGTGGTGCTCGGAAAGCCTGGGGACGCGATGGAAGCAGAGGAGATGTTGTTCGCCCTTGCAGGGAGAACTCATGAGGTTGTCACCGGCGTGGCGGTGGGTTGCGGCGGTAATGAGGGATCCCTTTCCGTCGTGAATCACGCGTCAACACGAGTGACATTTGCGCCGCTCGACGCGGCAACGGTGCGCGCCTACATCGCGACAGGTGAACCGATGGACAAAGCCGGAGCCTATGGCATTCAAGGCAAGGGAGCCTGTCTGGTGAGTCACATCGAGGGCTGCCATTTCAACGTTGTGGGTCTGCCGATACGCCTGGTTACCGACATGCTTGAGCATTTCAGAATCACTCCAGCAAGAATATGGGCGAACAAGAGACTGACGTAATGGGCAACAAATCAAGCGAATTCCGGTACACGCTGAAGGACATGCCCGAGTCCATGCGTCCACGTGAGCGGTTGCTCCGGGAGGGAGCGGATCATCTTTCTGAAGGCGAGTTGCTGGCGATTATTCTGGGCACAGGATCCAACGAAGATACGGTACTGGAACTGGCTCAGAAAGTTCTGACGCACATGGGTGGGCTGAGGGAACTAACCGAGGCCTCCAAGGAGGAGCTGGAACGCATTCCCGGGATTGGCCCGGCAAAAGTGTGCCAGATAAAGGGCGCTCTGGAACTGGGACGACGGCTGTACACAGAAGAGCAGTCCCGTCGCTATAGCAGCGCGCGGGGAGGAATCCGGAAGACCGTCATCAACTCGCCCGAGGCGGCGGCGGAGCATCTCATGGCCACCTTGAGGTACCTTGACCGGGAGCAGTTGATGGCTCTGATGTTGGACATCCGCAACAACCTGATCGGCAACGCCACCACCATCTCCGTCGGAACAGTCAACAGCTCTCTCGCTCATCCGCGAGAATGCTTCAAGGAGGCAATCCGTCGGAGCGCCAGTTCGGTGATCTTTGTCCATAACCATCCCAGCGGCGACCCGACTCCCAGCGCTGAGGACCTCGCCCTAACACGGCAACTGACGGAAGCAGGGAAGGTCATCGGGATCGACGTGCTGGATCACGTCATCATTGGCGATGGTACGTTCTGCAGCATGAAAGAAAGGGGATATCTCGCGTGACAGGCGGCGAACTCATGTGAACCAGGCGGAAGGCAGATGGCACATGGCGAGTAAGGGAATGGGAAGTGTCACACATTTGCCCCCCGAGGTTTCGGTGTTTCCGCTTCACTTCAACATTCGCCGATTCGCCGATTCGCCGATTCGCCGATTTTACCAAGGAGTTGAGTCCAATAAGGATATTGCAGCATTTCCTGGGGAACTGGTCTCGAGACATGGGAATCGATCTCGGGACGGCCAATACACTCGTCCATGTCAAAGGACGCGGTATCATGGTGAGGGAACCTTCCGTCGTGGCGGTGGACAAGAACACCCATCGCGTTTTGGCTGTCGGTGAACAGGCGAAGCGCATGGTCGGCCGGACGCCGGCGAACATCGTCGCGATCCGTCCCCTCAAGGATGGCGTTATCGCGGACTTCGAGATCACCGAGAAGATGCTCACCTACTTCATTGAGCGCGTACATCGCCGCAAGACGTTCGCCTATCCGCGCGTAATGGTGGGAGTGCCGTCGGGTGTCACCGAGGTGGAAAAGCGCGCGGTCATCGACGCGTCCATCAATGCCGGCGCACGGGAGGCGCATGTTATCGAGGAACCGATGGCCGCGGCTATCGGTGCCGGACTGCCGGTCTCGGAACCGTGCGGAAGCATGGTTGTCGATATCGGTGGTGGAACGACAGAGGTGGCCGTCATCTCGCTGGGAGGAATTGTCACCCACAAGTCCATCCGTATCGCCGGAGATGAAATTGACGAAGCCATCATCAGCCACGTGCGCAGAGCGTACAATCTGCTGATCGGGGAAAGAACGGCTGAATTTGCCAAGACAGAAATCGGGTCGGCGTACCCCTCCGAGGAGGAGCGGACGATGGCCGTCAAGGGCCGAGACCTCGTATCTGGTCTGCCCAAGAGCATGGAGCTGTCGTCTGGGGAGCTTCGGGAGGCTATCGCGGAGCCGGTCTTTGCCATCGTGGAGGCGGTAAAGGCGACTCTGGAGCTGACCCCCCCCGAGCTGTCGGCGGACATTATGGATCGAGGCATCTGCCTGGCCGGCGGTGGCGGACTGCTGCTGGGTCTGGACAGACTCCTCATGGCCGAAACGCAGATGCCGGTCTACGTTGCGGAAGATCCGCTGACCTGTGTCGCGATTGGCACCGGCAGAGCCATTGAGGACCCGTTGACCTTCGCGGCGATGTCCGGCAACTCCCGGTAGCGGAGCGGGCTTGCGGTCCCCTCCTGGCCGCGCGGAATCTTCGCTCTGTCCGCTGCTCGGCGGAGACACCAATGCACGCGGCAGTATCGCTAAAGGACACCCACAGAATTGAAGCAGTCGTGGCGAGAATCCAAGTCGGCCTTCCTCGCAGTTCTCCTGGTCGTGACGATCCTCCTTGTCGGTCTCCACTACCGCGCCAGAAGAAACGGGCGCGCGAGCGCCCCCGAGCAGGTCGTCTATTTCATCTTGCGGCCGTTCCAGATTTCCTTCAGTCGGTTCGGGGGGAGGGTCACCGACCGATGGGAATCCCTGCGGCGTCTTCAGACCCTCGAAGACGAAAACCGCATTCTCCGTCAGCGCGTTGAGAGACTCGATGCGAAGAACAAGCGGCTCCGGATTTACGAGAAGGAAAACAAACGATTGCGGGCTCTGCTGAAGCTGGGCCCTTCCGAACCGCCGGAACGTATTGCCGCGGAGATCATCTCTCAGAGCGCCAGTAACTGGCTGCATCGCGTTCGCATCAATCGCGGCGCCATCGACGGCGTCGCGCCTAAGAGCGTTGTCTTCACCGACAAGGGAGTCGTGGGGCAGGTGCTGACTGTCTCCCGCAGCACCAGTCTTGTTTTGCTGATCACCGACCCCGATGCCGGCGTTGGGGGAATGCTACAGAGATCACGGGCCGTGGGGGCGGTCAAGGGAACCGGCGGAGACCTGTGCGAGATGACCTACCTGGGCGCCAAGGTGGACGTGCGGGAAGGCGATACCGTCATTACCTCCCATCTCGGAGAGGTCTTCCCAAAGGGGATTACTATCGGCCAGGTCGTCTCCGTACGCAAGGCGCGTCACTACTCATCCCTGGAGGCGCTCATTCAACCCGCCGTCGACATGTACCGTCTGGAAGAGGTCTTCGTTCTAAACAAGGGCCAATGATGGACACTGCTCACAACCGTTCACTGGGAAGGAGGTCCTCCTATACCGCAATCCTCGTAGCCGGAGTGCTCCTGCAGACCACGTGGGCGCACTACTGGAAAGTACTGGGAGTTTATCCGGACCTGTATATTGTGCTGTCCGTGTGTGCAGGTCTGACCCTCGGCACGCGGCGCGCCGCCATGGTCGGGATGCTCCTGGGATACGTCGAGGGGATTATGCTGGGGCAAAGCATCGGTAGTTACGCCGTCAGCCGCGCGGTGGTGGCTGTTCTGGCAGGCGCTGCGGAAACGCGCGTTTACCGGGACAACGTATGGGTGTCTGTCATCGCGGTATTCGTAGGGACCCTCGCCGCCGAGGTTGTGTTTCTTATCATGAGCCCCAACTACCCGTTCACTTACTGGACCCGCACCCTCTTGCGAGAGGCGCCGTACAACTGTCTCTTCACATTCGCCTTCTTCATCCCCCTGGCCCACTTCACTCGGCACCCCATCCACTATACCACCGCCCGACGCTCGCGACCGGTCAACTATACTCGTTAAGGTTAAGGGATGGCCCGGCGGAATCTGATTGGACGCTGTCCTGCCCCAACATGCATCTTCCGTAGGATAAAGCTCCAGCTTTGTCGCCCCGTGAATCTGCTGATTGACAAAGCTGGAGCTTTATCCTACGGAAGAAAACGTGAATCCTCGACACTAACGAGTATACGCCGACTGAAGAGTGGCGAGGGGCAAGTGAAGCGTAGCGAGACCGCTGTCAGCCATTTCCAGAGGCACCTGCAGCGTCTCCTCAACCTCGGCCCGGATCGGGTCAAGCCCGACCGAGGGCACTCGCGAGAAATCACGCCGCGAGTCTCGCCGCGTTCTGCCTCTGCGGGCGCTTGTGGATGCAGCGCATCCAAGGCTCCAGCGTTCCATCTTCCCGGAACCGTGGTTGGTATCCCCCTTGTGAACGGGCCAATGGAACAAAAGCCGGTGAATGAACTGAGGCGGCGAGTTCTCCCATTGAAATTCTGCTCCCGCTTCGGAGGTCGATGACCTCGATCTCCTCAATACGGTTCGTCCCCATGCCCCTCTCCATGGCGATGTTGAGGTACGGCGTCTTCATTGGGTCGATACCCATGAGATACGTCACCACCGCATCCACGTGCACGGGGTTTTCGCTCGCGGCAATGATGTTCAGGAGGTAGTTGTTCCCGGTGCCGAAACCTGTCCCATCGCGACCGAGGATGCCACTAACGACATGGAGGTTTTTGCCCGGAAGCCTCTTGACAGCGGACGCGAGATCACACACCTTGTGGCACCAGCGCTCCTCCCGGAAACTCAGCCCCTCGGGAGTGACCTCCATGAGGCGATCAGCCACGTCGTCATCCACCGACTGCACGGTGCAGAAATGACGCGACGGCTCTGCCACCATCCCCATCATGTTCTTCACGGCGAGAGTGGTCAGCGCGAGGTTGTGACATTTGGCGATAGGGACATTGATGATGATGGACGCCTCGGCGAGGGTCGCCGACAACGGCAGGGCATTGTAGACCACGCCTTCCGGAACTGGAACGTCGACAATTCGGTCGTCATCTACTTCCAGCAGCGCGACGCCACGGGTCTCAGCCATTTTGGTGTAACCTGTCACATCCCAAGTGAGGCGCCCTGCCTCGTTGCGGGCGATATGTCCCTCGATCACATACAGCCGCTCTCGCCGGATCGCTCGCGCAATCAGGGAGTCAAGCAAACCTCCCACAAAGTCGGGATGCACAATGATTCCCGCTTCGGGGTCGCTGGGCACGGTCACGTTGGGTTTGATTACAATGTTGCCTTCGGCCGGCAGCACCGGCGCAAGGGTCTCGAAGAACGTACACGCGGAAGCAACATAATCGATCTCACTGAGGTCTCCGCAATCTGTTCGCCACAGATAGACGGAATCGTTATCACCCGCACTCACCAAAGGATCCCCTCTGTCCCCAAAAGAAATACCCCCGCGAACAACAGCTTTCCGCGAGGGTTGGTTGAATTGACAGGGTTACTCTACCACGGCAAAATGCAAAGTCAATGAAAACAGGAATAAATTTCAAGACAGACGCAGGATCCCCATGGTGGGCCGGGCGCCCTCGGTGGAAAACTCCATATTGTGCGTACCGCTGATATCGTTCATAATGTGTTCACTCGAGGATACAAGGAGGACTTATCCATTGTTCAGAACGCTCAAGCCTGCAAAGGTCTACGTGACCGATGACGTCTATGGCGATCCCGCTGCAGCGGCGAGGGTGGAAACGATGATGAGCGCCATCGAGCCTGACGCGCCGCTCCAGTGCGTCACTTATGATGAATTGAACGACATCGCGCCGCAACGGTGGTCGAGTGTTCCTCGGTGGGGGGCCGTGGTGAACCCGCGGGATCCCGATCTGGTGCTTACCACAGGCAAGTTCTGGTCGGATGAGCAGAAACAGTCGTTCCTGGAGAAGTACCCGAACCTTGCCACTCACGATCTCGCGGGCTTCACGGTGAAGGCCTGGCGAAGGGACGGTGAGACGGACTGGAGGGAAGAGAACCGCGGCACCGTGTGCCAGTCGGCCTGGCAACTGCACTCCATCATGGGCTGCCCGTTCCGATGTGCCTACTGCGGACTGGGCGGCGTGAACCGGATTCTCGTCAACGTTGAGGAATACATGGCCCATTTGAACGAGATCGTCAGCCTCGACCCAAAGCAGAGGCTCTACAAGTGGGATAACGTGACGGACGTTTCCGTCTTCGAGCCTGAGTTAGGTCATTCCAAGATGCTGGTCGAGTACTTCGCTGACAAGCCCGACAGGTACCTTGAAATCTACGTGGGCAAGAGCAACAACATCGATTGATCTGCTCGACCTCGATCACAAGGGGAAGACCATTCTCCAATGGAGTCTCAGCCCGCGAACTCAGAGCACCATCCTTGAGCCGGAGACCGCGCGGTGGGACGAGCGGGTGGAAGCCGCTCAACGTTGTCAAGACGCAGGCTACATTGTGCGCTTTCGATTCTCACCCGTCATCCCGGTGAAAAACTGGCAAGCGGAATACGCCGAACTCGTTGAGTTGATCTTCGCGCGTACGCAACCGGATGTGATTTCGCTGTGCGCTTTCGGCTGGATGAACGTGGAGACTGCGCGTGGGTGCATCGACTTCAGCCTTCTGGATCCGCACTTCGTTTCGGCAATGGATTCCGCGGCGCCGTTCCTCGCGGTCCGTGGTTTTGCCGGGGGGGGTGGACACCCAATCCCGCACGATGCTCGCGCCTACCTCTTCAAAGTGATCATCGACCAGATTCGCGGATGCCACTCCACCATCCCCATCGCCCTCTGTCTTGAAACCGTGGAGATGTGGGCGCTGTTCGAGCGGGAGCTGGGCGTGCGGCTGAACCCCTACAAGAAGAGCAACTACTATTGCAACTGCGGTCCCCTGTGCACACCGGAGCACTCCCTCAGTGAAGGTGTCACCCCGGGGAAGTCGTGGTTCGGGGAAGCTCCTCTGATATTGTAAACGGGAGAAACCGCCGATGACTGTGGACACCATGACACCTCGACAGCGCTGGCTGGCAGCGATGCACATGCGGCCCGTGGATCGCCTGCCCTTCTGGCCGAAGATCAACGCTTCCTACGTGCGCGCTCAACGATCGCCGTTCTCCGAAATGACGGTTGGCGAATTGCACGAGTGGGTGGGCAGTGACAATCACCTCGGCATCCCCACCTGCGCGCGCGAAGTGAGGACGCGAACATCGCAGCAGATTTCGCAGGACAACGGAACGACGCGAATCACCTACCGCACCCCCCATGGTGACATGCAGTGCGTCCACCAGTTTGATGAAGCCTCGCAGTCCAACCACCCGATGGAATTCCCCGTGAAAAACGTGGACGACATCTGGCGGATGACGGATTTCTACGAGGACACGAAGGTGGAGCTGCACGACGATGGTGTTCGCAACGCCAAGAAGCGGGTGAAAGAGATCGGGGAGAAAGCCGTCACAACGGATGGCATTGGCACTTCCCCGCTCATGCACTGGGTCCAGTACCTCGCGGGGGTGGAGATGGCGCATCACCTGCTCGCCGACTATTCCGACGAGGTGGACGCGCTATTCGATGCCATACACCGCGTGCTGGTTGAGAAGACAAAGATTCTCGCCGCACACTCTCCGGCAGACCTTATCTACGTAACGGAGAACACTTCCACCACACTCATTTCCCCCCGGCAGTACCGCCGATACTGCCTCAGGCACATTGCCGAGTATGCCCGCATTGCGCGGTCGGCAGACCGCAACATGGTGCTGCACATGTGCGGACACCTCAAAGACCTGTTGCCCGACCTGGCCACGTTGCCGGTGCGGGCCTTCGAAGCCTTCACCTCGCCCACGGTCGGCAACACCACGTTGCGTGACGGCAGGAGCGCATGTCCCGACATCTGCCTCATCGGCGGCACCAACGCGGCGCTGTGGACGCAGCCCGCTGACCGGATCATCGCGCAGATTGAGGAAGACCTCGACGCCCTCCCTCACCATCGCGGGCTCGTCGTCACCTCAGCCGGAGTCATGCCGCCGCGCTGCAAGCCGGACACAATCCGAGAAGTCGGTGCGTTTGTCCGGAGTTACAGAGCGAACTGCAACGGTCAGCAGTGAACGACCGGGGCGTTAGAGAAAACGAGCCTCTACTTCCCGCTGACAGTGAATGCATGGCGGCCTTTCGGAAAATCGAGTGAGAGTATGCGTTGCTCCTGTGCAGCCGCGACAGCCGCGACGCGCTTGCCGTCGAGGGTAACCACTGCTGTGCCGTAAGCCATGGGCAACGCAATCGTCGCGACGCGTGCGTCCCCGTCGCACTCTCCGATGATTTGCTTCCCCTTCACCTCGATGGCTGCCGGGCCGTTGCCGGATAACGCCCAGTCGCCAATGCTCGCAACGCACCGACCTTGTACGACAGCAAGGCGAAGCGCGCCATCCTGGTATCTGCGAGCGAAGGCTGTCTCGCCCTCAAGCCGCATAGCACCGGAAGTCACGGTCGCCGCCTCGCCCGGGGAAAGGAGGACGACATCCTTGCCCTCGATGTGTGTCAGCTCGACGCCGCGTCCATCGCCGATGGCGGTGACTTGCGCGGGTTCCTGGCCGGGAGCGCGGGGATACAGCACGGTGAAGAAGTCCTCTTGCGAGCCGGTCTTGCGCACGTGCACACCCGTCTGGTCTTCGCGGAGTTTGCCCCTGTCCCACCAGGGCCAGACCCATTGCTCATATCCGTATTTGTCCTTGACGAACTGCGGATTGGCGGGAGAGAGCACGTGGGCGTCGAGGTCAACCCCGAACTGCCCCGGGAAGTGGGCGACGTTGCCGATTACCTCCGGCTCTTTCGCCATGCACCAGAGATTCCAGTTGAAGGATTGATTGGGCTGCCCGTCTTTCGTGATGTCGCGCATCACCACGTAGGTCGCGCCCATCGCATCCTCGGATTTGATGAGCAGCAGGTGTCGGTTGTTCATCTGGTTGCCGCTGCCGAAAGAGACTCCGGTGGAATAGTCGATGGTACGGGGGAGGCTGCGTACTTCCTGCCTCTGCTTGTTGGCGTCTTTGGGGCCGACGGAAGCTCCCCAGTAATGATGTGGCGCTGGCCGGTCGAAGCTGACGGTCGTGTGATAGTCTGGCCGCCACATGGTCTCCACTTCCGGGGCGCTCGCGCCGCGATGTCCGAAATCGACGCAAAGCGGCGCGCCCTTGGCATAGTAGATGATCGTGTTCGGGTCGCCGGGGTCGAAGTGATGGGTGAAGTATCCACAACGGTGCGCGACATAGCTACCTTTCGGATCCGTCCACGAGCTGCGCAGGATATTGCCAAATCCCTCGAAAGCGCGAGACAGTTTGGTCGGCGGCGCAACGGGGAGTTCCGTATCACAGATTGCCGCCATGAAGGCGTTGGCGCGCCCACCGTTAATGACGCTGAAAGCCTGTTGCTGCCAGTAGAACTGCTGGCGGGCGCTGAAGGCGGGATCGGACTTCGCGGTGGCGTAGGCCATCCAGCCGTTGAACGGGGTGGTGAAGTAGGGGAAGGCGTCCCCGATGCTCGGGATGGTCATCGGCGCCTGCACCCCCTCGATCTTCGTTGGAAAACGCACCTCCGGCGGGGTGAGGAGAAAGCCGTAGTAGTCCATGGTCGCCTTGAATTGCGGTTCGGAGAAGTAGTCCTTGCCCCGGACGTTCCTCAGAGCTTGCGAAAGCATGAACATGCCGTCCAGAGATGGGTCTTGATAGAAGGGGCACTCAAGCCACGCCCCTCCGGGGGCGATCCAATCCTTGAGTTCCGTTTGTAGCTCCGTCTCGGCGAATTTGAGCCAGTGAGCGGCGCGCGGGTGGCCATCCAGATACAGTCCGACCAGACCCAGCGGGAACTTGAGTAGGCTGGTCATGTTCGGATTGGCGCTGCACAGTCCCACGTCGGTGTTCCAGTAGTCCGGGTGGTCGAAGACGTAGCCGCCAAACACCAGCACCGCGTCGATTTGGGACTTGTCTTCCGGCGTCAGGTAGCCGGAGTCGGCGAGGGTGTCATAGGCCAGCAGCAGACGTAGCAGCGTCGTAGCGGCCATGTGCGCGTTGCCACCCAGAGTAGGACGGGAAGGATTGTTTAGAAACTGATCGGCCACCTGAGTCGCCAACCCTTTGACGCCTGCGGCGAGAAGTTGGCCGTACCGCGGGTCCTCCGATCCGATGTATGCCGTCGGCGCGACTTCATACATGCCGTTCCCGACATAGTTCTCGCGGAAATAGGCTTGCCAGCCGTCCGGCTCCTTCTGTATCTTGGCGATCAGCGCATCCGGGTTCAGGCGGGTGATGTAACCGGTTGCCTTGGCGAGTTCCGCCTTCAGACCGGGGTTGGCTTTGGCCTGTTGACGCGCCCGGTCGATGTCCGACTGGGTAAAGAGCAGGTAGGGATGTTTGCGATCGCGGACCGCCGATTTGAAGTCGAAGCCATAATCCTTCACCTCATCCAGCGGGAACTCACTATACTGAATGAGTTGTCGTCGTAGTTTGAACCGCCACATCCCCTCTCCCAACAGGCGATTCCAGGCATTGTTGTCCTGCCGTTGGCGAGCCGCCTCAGCTTCCTTCAGGATGGTCATTCTTTTCTTGTCAAGGAAATCATCCGCACGCCCCATCGTGAACGCAAGTTCACGGTGCGCCCGGAAAAGCTCCGTGCTGCCGTCCTCCTTCTTCTTCATCCAGGCCAACAGCCCCAGGCTGACATCCACTTGCCCTCCAGCGCGAGCGGTGATGGGAATGAGTGTGCGGTCGAACCCGTCCCAGCCGATAGGCGTCCAGCGGGAAGGCCGCACGGCGAGAATCCCAAGGAAGGGGTCCGCGTCGTCGCGATATAGTCCTGCCCAGGTAGTGCGATCCTGCTGCCACCAGAATGACCACGGACAAACGTTGCAGATGACCTTTTCCTTCTCGAAGACGATGGGGTCCCCGGTAAGCCCCTTGTAGCTGTCCGCCCAGTAGTTGTTCTGCCAGAAGAGCCGGTCGGCGCGCAGCCCGGGCGGAAGAGCGAAACGAAAGGTCGTCTTCGGCGCTTCCACGTCGGTGTCGTCGGTGAACAGAGCCACATCCTGCCGATCGCCCAGCATAATGTCTGCCTGGTAGGAGCGTCCGTCGGTGAAGACCAGCCGGTAGCGCACGGTCACGCGTACCGGTCCTTGCTCAACCACCGTCGTAATCGCCTCCTTCACCGTGAGCGGTTGGTCGGCATCGATTGCCCATGCGCCCTGTCCCAGCCAGTTCTTCCCACCGGGACCACTAACGGCCAGGAGTGGCGCGGGCAGAGAAGTGATATTAACCGGTTGCTTCAGAGCGCCGGGGAGACGCGGCAGGCGGAAGGCAAGGAATTCGTTGCCGAGCAGGTACTCATTCCCTTGCACCCGCAGGAGCAGAGGAGTTGCCACTGGCTTGCCCGGCTGCAGGTGGAAGGTTGCTGAGCCTTTTGGGGGGAGCGTTACCACCGTCCACACCGTGCCGGTGATCTTGCCGCCTTTCCGCGCCAGTCCGCTGATCTGACACGGGACCGGCTTTCCCTCGGCGTCGGTGAGCGTCAGCGACTTGGGCAGTGTCGTCCCAGAATATGAGATAGGAAAGTGAACCAGCTCGTCGGTCCACTGGTGTTGCAGATAGTCCTTCACGGTGAAGGTCTGCAAAGGCGCGGGGGCCGCGGTCGACAGGTACGCGCACATGGTCGCAGCGAGAGATAAGGCAAAGCTGAATGTAGAGCGTGTGGCCATGGATACTCCCTTCCACAGGTTGTCGCACTCGAAAAGCCCGACGATCTCCACGGATCCGAAGGAGGAGACCGAGAACGAATACTGTTCTCACCCGATCATGGCGATGCAAAGACCGTAACGGCATCCACATACAACCGCGGTGGACAGGCGTACATGGCGCGGCACCGGTCCGTCTCCGACGGACTCGCACGCGGGTGCAGGCGAATCAAAGCATCCAACGTATAGACCGTGTCCTTGTGAATCAGCGTGTCGTCAATGTCCGGCGGCGAGGACGCGCTTCCATTCAACGAGCTGCGGGCCAAGGCGCCGTTGTGGACCTGTATCCCGTCGTGTTCATCGGTGACGTAAGGCCCGGAAACGATCCCGCTCATCCGCCGCGCCAGCACGGTTAGTTGGGCATCGCCGGCTTTCCCCTGGGGTGTAAACATCCAACCACCGAAGTTGTTTTCCATGTCCGGTCCTCCGAGCGGACAGACGCGGCCAAGGGTATCCTTGAACGCGCCATTTCTCAGGTCCCCACCCAGCTCGAGAAAGTACCCCACGAAAAGCGTGCCCGGGTAGTAGGCGCCGAACCGGAATTCGTCCGTGACCGTGTGGCGGATACAGGCGTAGAGGCGCGTCTCCTTTTCAGGCATTCGACCGTAGACAACGTAGCGGGTTACAGTCCGAACCGGCAGGATATCCCCCGTCTTGTGCGGATACCCCCACTCGGGGACTGCGATTCCCGATTCTTCGTAGCCATAAGAAGCCTCAACGACACTTCGCACCGGACCCGAGCAGACGAGCTTGTATTGAACATCTATTGCCTTCGCCTGCATGGCGCGCAGGAAGATGGGACCGCCGTGCAACGAACCACCTTCGAGGGGCCTGCCGTCGCGCAGACTGATGCCGCGGCGCAAGTCCCAACCCCCTTCTCTCCCCGCTCCCCGAACGCGGAAGAGAGTCTTGCCTCCTTCCGTGACCGTCATTTCGTTCTCGGCCGCACGCGCGATGATTGGTGGAGTGCCTGCCTGGATTGGGGCAGAGGAAAGAAGCAATGTCACATTGTTCGCTCCAGGCTTCAGCGTTTGCTGCCACGCAATCTCATCGCCGGCGCTGAAACCACCGGACCCATCGAGGTCGTCCCATTGGGCGGGTGTCCCGTCCGCCAGACTGACCGACTTCACACCGGACAGCGTGTAAAGGCTCGGGACGGCAGAAACTGGCAGCGCCACCGGTTCGTCCGCGCGCTCAGCGGGGTCGGGATTGATGACCGTGAGGGCGATTTCGACGAGGGGGGCCCCGGCGCCTTGTGCCTTCTTCATCGTTGGAGTGCAGCGCTGGACGACTTGCGGCAATGGCGGCTCAGCGATCGTTCGCGGCCCGTAGGTGAACGGCTTGGGACGCAGGTCCTTGCGCAGGAGCTCACGTTGGTGGCGCAACACCTTGCTGCCTTGTGTCGCGTCTGAGGACAGGTACAGAATGCCCAACTCTCCCGGTTCGAGCGCAAAGACGAAGCGGCCCCACTCGGGCGATTTGATCCGTTCAAGAGTACGCAGGTTCCAGATTCCCGCCCCTTTGGGGAAGGTCGAGGAGCTCAGGATCACCTGACCCTCGAAGGGCCGTGGTTCGTGGTTGATGAGGAACACCATCGCCTCACGACCATTGGGGCTGGTTTTGGCGCCGACTTCCAGGAAGGGAGCTATCGTCCTGTCAGCAAGGAGCACGGTTATGGGACGTGCGATCCCCGCCTTCTCTGCCACCTGAGCAATCATGCTCCGGTACGCGGCGCGCCCCATAGCTCCTGCATCGGAGTTAGAATGAGCGGGAACGGGTTCCCCCCAGTACTGCAACTCCTTTCGGTCGAAGGTGGCCTCCATGTCCATCCCGGGCCGCGTGCCCCACCAGACCGTTCGTTCGGTCTCGACCCCGACGGCGCGTCCCTGGTAGGTGGCCAGAACCTTGCCACCCGTTGCGCGGCCGGTGACGATATCGTGCCATGTGCGCGTCCTGCCTGAGGTGTCGATGGACGCGTCCACATCAATCAGCGCTCCGGTGTCAGGCAGTTCCGTCAGCGCGCAGCCAAGCGAATTGCTGGCGGGCAGTGGGACCTTCTTCTCCAGACTGAGGCTCTCGGCCCAGCGCTGCTCTTCCTTGCTCTGGTACGTGGGCATGAACGGCGCGTGTGCCTTGTGGGTGACCTCCACACCGAAGCGGCGTTGCAGGAAGTTCGTGGGCTTGCCGTCGATGGAGCGCGCCAGCGAGTCGCCGTCGGCGAAGACACAGCCGCCGTTGTCGATGAACGTGCCGATCTCTTCCAGAACCTTCGCCGACGTGCGTTCTGCAGAGAAGACCACGAGCGCCTTGTAGTTATTGAGGATGCCCTTCTCGACTTCCTCCTCCTGAACGACGGTGAACGGATACTGCGCCTCGATGAGCGCCTGTGCGCCCCAGCAGTAGTCCTGCTTGGGGTAATCCCACAGCTTGTAGAAGTAACCTGCGTATCCGGGGAACAGGACGGCAATCTGCGGACGGAGGGGTTCAGCTTCTTTGAGGAACCCCCAGTGGTCCTGGAAGAAATGGTGCCAGAAGGCGACGGCGCCACGCATCTCCGGCTGCGTGCGCCATAGCGTCTGGAGATACACCCACATGAGATAGCCGTGAGTCGTGTGCATGAGCGACCGACCGAATGCGCGCTCGATCTGGCGCGGGGTGGGTGAACTGTGGAGCGATGTCAGGAACCATGCGTAGTCCAGCACGGGCCGCTGGTACTCGCGGCTCAGGCGGTCGGTCCATGCGAAGGCTACCGAAGTGACGGGGAAATCGGGCTGGAAGTGCTCGTTGATGAGCACCGGCGAAGTCTGGGCGACCTGATAGGCATTCAACCCCAGCCAGGAGTTAATGTTGGGCCATGTCATGAAAGCATGAGCGAAAATGGGATACCGGAAGGGGATACCTTTGGACTCGACGCGCTTCTGAATCTGGTGGAAGTAGTTCGGAAGCTCCCATCCTTTGAAGTCCTTGTACGCCTTCCAGAGAAAGGGGTTGACATCGAAGATCTCGTTGTCTTTTGGGATGTTGATCTCCTCCCAGGACTTGAAGGACGACCCCCACGCCTGGTTCATCGCAGTGACGGTCTTGTTTTCCCGTTCGAGCCACTGGCGGAAGGCGCTGGTCGAGTGCGGTGAGCAGGAGTTGTGGCGATAGCAAGCTTGCAGCCCGGTCTCATCCCAGGAGTTCGCGATCTTGTAGCCGCCCAGCTCGAAGACCGCGTCTTCGTTCTCCTTGAGGAACTGCATGATGGCGTTCGCGCCCGCGTCCATGTTCTTCTCCGAGGAGAAGTTGCCATACAGCCAGCTCCCGCCACCATCGACGTTCTGCATCACGTTGCCGTCGGGACCGATGAACATCTCCAGATCGGGGTGCCCCCAGTACGTCTGCCACATGAACCCGTGCAGCCCACGTTTGCGGAAGACTCGCCCGCCGTCCACCCCCTCTTTCTGGATGCCGGTGAAACCCATCTGGAGGTAGTCCTGAAGATACTCCTCCTGAAGGTCTGCGGGCAGCGCGGACCCTTGCCAGTGATAGTGAGCGATGTACGGCACTTTCAACCTCTTCATTGCCTCCAGCAGGTCCCCCTCTCCCGAGGCCTGTGCTCCAAAGCGCGTGAGGGTCAGGATCGCTGCCGTCCATACCACTGTCATCCGGTCGAGCATTTCGTCTGTTCCTTTCCTATACTCGTTACGGGTGTTTTCATCCGTAACGAGTATATATTGAGTTCCTACTTTCCTCGAACTGTCTCAAGCAGCGTTCGGTCGGCAACCACCTGGTCCTTGCTGCCGATCCACAGCAGCGTCCCTTCGCCGGGATCGAGGATGGTGTCCGCCGCTGCTTTGCCGCGCTTTACGTCCCAAACGGTCTCCGCCTGCTGCACGATCTCACCGTCCAGTGCCAGCGGCGCCCGCACGGTATCGCTTCTGTTCAGCACTATTGCATACAGACCTTTGGTGGCGGTCGCCGGCTGGTCGCGACGAGTGAAGACGCGAATGACCAGCGGCGCGTCCGAGTCTTTCGCTTTGACCGATACGTCCCTGCCATCGTCGCGCTTCAGTCGTAACAAGAGGGGAGTCAAACGCGTCACCTCGCCAAAGAGTGTCTGCACGCCGTGCCACTGCTCCGTCTGTCGCCAGTACCGGTCACGACAGCAACCATCGCCTTGATACAGGAAGAAGAAGACGCCCCGCGCACCCTCGGCAATGGCCGCCCATCCCTGCATGCGGATGACCGCAGGGGAAAGACGTCTCGCGCCGCCTGACAGACCGTAGGGCGGGCCGGAGTAACCTTCACTGCTCGGCTCCGCAAAGCATTGACCCATGAACCAGAAGGGGACGTCGTGGGCATCGCAGAGCTCCCGGTACACTCTCGTGGTGCCGAGGACTGCTCCCACGCTTTGGGAGAGATTCGTGGGGCCGGTCGTCCGTGGGTCAAGAGAAAACGCATACTGGTCATGGGTGATGGCCGCGGGGTAGTTGCGTTCCAAGTCATTCTTGGCTGCCTGAAAGTTGTTGTGCAGGAACACCGGCGCGTGCGTCGGGTCCAGCTCGCGCATCAGTGCATAGTAGGAAGTCATGCGCTCCGGAACATCGGGCGGCACCTCCTCGGCGATGCTCCAGCCCAAAAGCCCTGGCCGATTCCTGTACAACGGAACCTGCTTCCGCGCCGAGGGTTTGAAGTTCGCTTCGTTGAATTCCACCTCCTGCTTTACGTCATTGCCAAAATAGCCCTTGTGCTGGTAGTAGAGCGCGCCGCTGCCGCCGCCCTGATAGATCAACTTCAGCCCCGCCCGCTCCAGTAGATCGAGGACAGCCCCCAGATTGTCGGGGCCCATGTTGCTGCCGTGGACGACGTTGCAGTTCATGTCCACCATGTCATCCACGCCGAAATCGAGATGGCCCGGGGGGAGCCCGTCATAGAACCCGAGCGGAAATACCCCGGCCGGGGTGGCCAGTTTCTGTGCGGGGGCTGGTCTGTCACGGAAGCGGGAGCGGTGGTTCTTCACGAAATCCGGCAGTGGCTCAGGCTTGGGCCGTGGTGGATTATCGCGGATGGCTTTGTCTTCCAGCAGGATTCGCCACCGATGCGAACTGTCCTCCGCGTCCTCGGCGGTGAGGGCGTTGACACCCGGCTGGAGCGTCAACCGTGGCAGGCCAACGGCGTCCAGTTCTGCCCATAAGTCGACCCAGTACAAGCCGATGGGGTTGCGAGTATGGATGTCCTTGGCCGTGATCTGGAGGTAGAAGAGATTGGGCAATGCAGGCGTCCCGACGAACTCGATGCGGCCCGTGGCAGAGTCGACGGCCCTTTCAGCGACGAGGGATTTCATCTCCGGATCGGCGAAGACGCGAGCCACCGCAGTGGCGTTCTTCCCACTGCTGCATTGCTCGTAGTTCCCTGCGATGCAGAATCGCTTCACAAGGGGATTGGCGGGGAACTCGATCCGGCACGACCAGGCGCGCGGCGCGCCACCGCTGGCGACCCACAACATTGCGCCTCCATAGTTTGGGAGTGGCGGCCAGTGGTCCAGTGACATCTTGTCGGGGTCGAAGACCCAGAGGCGCGGGTCGGGCGGCGCTCCCTCCGCCCGGCTCCATGTGCCGGTGCGGTAGCCCCATCTTGCCGAACCGTCTGGCTCAAGAATCCAAGTCGCGCCCGTGAGCATCCGCGCGGGCAGGACGGGAACTCCGTCCATCCGAAGCCCGGACGCGTGCCGGGGAGGAAATCCATCTCGGTCTGTCCATCCGCGGACAATCAGCCGCGGAGTCACAGGCTTGTCGCTGGTGTTGACTACGAGGAACTGCTCACCCGAAGCCGTGACCTCCACAGCCACCCGACCGGCCTGGACTGTCTGGGCAGCCGCCAGGAGAATCGCCAGAAGAACTATACCGGTCCGAGTTGCTCTCATCTGCCTTCCACTCCTTGTAATTACTGACTACACGTAGGGACCAGTCTATCACGTCGGGAGGCTATAATCTCCGTAAATCCGCACCTTGTTGAGGTGCAGGTACTCAGCGTCCGCCTGCAGCCCAATCTTGACGAACTGTCCTTTCATTTCTTGATCGTCCAACTCAATCATCCATTCGGGTTCCACCTTGGTCGCTCTTCAAACTTCCAACCGCTTTCCAGTTCTTCTGATCGTCGGACACCCATACCGTCAAGGTCTGTGCTCTTTCCGGGTGTAAGTCAGATTTGTGAGAATCCACCCCAGCCGGAACCATAGGCGTCTACAATCTGAAACCCGACAGTGATTGTGTAACGGAGTTCGCGGTTCGTCGCTCCTGAGTGAGTTCATGCAACAACCCCCTTTCACTCGCGTAGGTTTCCCCAACCTCTCGTTTACGCCTGCCCGGCCCCCGGGGGGCTGATTACCACCACACATCACAAATCTTACTTACACCCCGAGGGCTGCAGGGACTTGACGTGGTTGTAAAGCTCATCGCCATAGGACTTGTATTCCGGCGCCCACACTTGGGAGTCCCCGATGTCGAACCACAGGACTTCCAGCGGTCCGTAGTTCTCAATCAACTCGCGGGCACATCACCTACGCGAACTGCAGTTCATCGAAGAGCAGTACCAGCAACCCTGGGCGCGCCGACACCCAGAAAACGCGGCCGGGTGAAGCGCGAACTCGCAGAGTCCGAAAAGCCCCGCGAAGAATCTGCTGGATCGCTTGCAGACGCACAAAGGCGAAACGCTGGCGTTCATGCGCGATTGCAAGGCGCCGTTCGACGCGAACTCGGAGTTCGACAATAACCAAGCGGAACGGGACATCCGCATGCTCAAGGTGAAGCAGAAGGTGTTAGGCTGTTTCCGCAGCGAAAAGGGCGAGGGTCTCCGCCAGGATCTCCGCCTGACGGTCGGCGTCCCGCGTGTTGAAGTAGTTGGTCTTCAGCATGACGCTGCGCGGCTGAATACCCTCCCAGACCGGGCATGATCCACTTTCGTACCGCGGCAACCGTTCGGCGAAGTGAGGAAAACGCTCGGGGTTCTCGTCCACCGCGCGGTTTAGCTTCGCGAAGAAAGGCTCGAGGTGAGCCGGTTGGTAGGAACCGTAGAATCCATCTCCGCCGCGCTCGACGAACGCGGCACGCACGTCCGCCCACACGATGTCCTCTCTCGCAATTCGCGCCGTGTAGGTCCAGTATGCGTTCACGTATCCCTCCGGCGTTTTTTGCGCGATCATCCAGTCGCACTCGTTCACCACGCGGTCGAATGCGGACGCGGCGTAGGTCCGCATCTCCGCCAGTTCATCCACGCGTTCCAGTTCCGCCAGCGCCACGGCCGCGGCGATCTCGGGGAGCCGCTGGTTCCATCCGAAGCTGTCGTGCCGCTGGTAGTCGGGGTGACAGCGCAGCTGCTCGGAGACGACGTTGTCGCCCGGTTTCAGTGTGAGGTCTTTGAACCCGATCGTCGCGGCCTTCCTCGCGGCCAGGGCCAATTCGTCGTCGGAACAGACCAGGATGCCGCCATCGCCACAGGTGATAGTCTTGGATGACTGGAAACTGAAGCTGGCGAAATGACCGATGGAACCGGCCACGCGCCCCTTGTAGTGGCCGAGAATGCACTGAGCGTTGTCCTCCATGACCACAATATCATGTGCAGCGGCCAGTTCCATGATGGGGTGCATGTCCGCCGGCAGGCCGCAGATGGCGACCGGGATGATTGCTTTCGTGCGGGGAGTGATGTGCGCCCGGATTGCATCGACGCTGATGGTCCACGTTTCAGGATCGACATCGACGATGATTGGCACCGCGTTACAGTGAAGTACCGCGGCGGGTGTGGAGAACACAGTGAAGCTGGGGACGATGACCTCATCTCCCACACCCACGCCCGCGGCCATCAGCGCGCTTTGCATCGTTGCGGTTCCATTGCAGTGAGCGATGCCATACTTCTGGCCAAATCGTTCTGCGAACTCACGCTCCAGCCGGGCCGTCATGCCGACGGAGTGGGCGTTGCGAAACCCGAAATCCAGCACCTGCCTGACGTAGTCGTAAGCCCGTGGGGCAACGCGAGGGATGCTTCTGGATGGTGATTGCACTGCTGGCACCTCGACGTGTTCGATATGTCATTCGCTCTCGTCCGCCTCGTCCCCGTAGATAATCAGGCGCAGCGGGTCAGGTAGGTACGGAGATCTGCAACTCCCAAATTCGTATCCGTTCAGTTGAGTGCAAAGCCCCCCGGTTTCACACTGGGGGATTCTCGGACTCTTTGAGTCCGCGGGGGTGGCCATCCCCAAACCGGGAGGTGGATCCCTTCCCTAATAGCGTGGTTGTAAGAATCCCCCAGTATGAAACTGGGGGCGTTCCTGTCGACAACTGAACGGTTCCCCAAATTCTCCGGCAGGTGGATGAAGTTACTACCGCCGTCGTTGAGGAACAACCGAGGCGACCAGGGGTTTGCGCAGTGAGACATCGGAACGCTCCCAGTGAGGCATTGATGACGCAAAGACGGGTTGCATGCTATCCGGAATGCAACGCAGTTGTCAATGTTTCTGAGGGTATACGCTGGAATTGTATCATAAGCTTCTCACTTGCTGATTGACCTGCCGGTTTTACGAACTATCGCCGTTACCTCAGCCCGGAGGGCTTGGTTGGGAGCCCTTCGGGCTAAAAGAGACACGACGAAACGGCAAACTGCTGGCAGAGCGCCGGGCGGCTACCGTCACGCGGGAACGGAGCCTTCGCTTATGATACAATTCCAAAGGATATACGAGGTCATATACTTGTTAAGGTTGCAGACTCGCTTCACCGGGAGACAAAGCGGGAGTTTTATCCTACGGCAGAAAACGTGGATTCTCAACCTTAACGAGTATAATCAAGAGGGGATTAGGATGTCTACTCGACAACTCAAAGACGTTGGTTGGGTATGGGAGGGGCAGGGACTAGTGCATCCTTTCGTAAATTCTTCGACATTAGACGCCGGATCGCTTCAGCGTCCGGTAGCTCACACAACGGACTACCGAGCGCCAAGAAAGGATATCTTTTCTCCCCTTTCAACCCGTGTTCGGCACGAACACGGGTTGAAAGGGGAGAAAAGGAGGGTAGCCTCCATCGTGTAGCTGCCTGTGTGAGCTACCGGATGCTGAAGCGATCCGGTGTCCTTTTGTGGGGGAACTTCCAAAGGGTAGCCTCCATCGTGTAGCTGCCTGTGTGAGCTACCGGACGCTGAAGCGATCCGGTGTCCTTTTGTGGGGGAACTTCCAA